>Ga0180437_10001045_pt1 | contig 48972 bp, 40 predicted proteins | sample SS_ome_4_FD_132410 | JGI IMG/M metagenome (GOLD analysis project Ga0180437, IMG submission 132410) | Hypersaline lake sediment archaeal communities from the Salton Sea, California, USA - SS_3_D_1 metaG | ecosystem: Environmental > Aquatic > Non-marine Saline and Alkaline > Hypersaline >... | reverse complement strand
GTCCGTCATAGCTGTTTGTAATTTTGGTCATTGGAATTTGTAATTTGTTTGTAATTTGGGATTTGTTATTTGTGATTTCCAGACAAGTCCGTCTTGGTTCCGGCTTGGCTGGTTTGTGCACTTTTGGTCCCACCTCGCCCGGGTTATCCAGTTGGCAAAATTAAAGTTTTAGAGAATAAAGGGTTGACATTCTTATATTATATATTATATGATGAAATCAGATCGTAAAAAATTTTTATAGGAGGTACTTAAAATGAGGAGAAGGTATGGTGTACTTATCCTGGTTGTTACGTTTGGGTTGTTATTTATGAATACTGCTGGAGCCCAGGAGACAACTACTAAGGTTACAGTGTCACCAACAGCCGCAACGAGATGTCCCATTATACAGACCAAGTGCCCTGTTATTCAGACCAGATGCCCGCCAACACCCACAACATGTGTAAAAAAAGAGACTCTCTGTCCCGTTATAAAGACCAAATGCCCTTTAAAACCCACAATATGTATAAAAAAGGAGACACTCTGTCCTGTTATTGAGACCAAATGCCCGCCAACTGTTACGAAATGTATAAAGAAAGAGACTCAATGCCCTGTGGTTGCAACCAAATGTCCGCCAAGAGAGACATTTTGCCCTGCTTTCAATACAAAGTGTCCGGTAAAAGAAACATATTGCCCTCCGATCAGGACCAAATGTCCCCCAAAAAGCACATATTGCCCGAGAGTTGATACAAAGTGCCCGGTAAGACAGACCTATTGCCCCCCATATATTACCAAATGCCCGGTAAAAGAAACACAATGTCCTATGGTCAGGACCAAATGCCCCCCCAGACGGACAGTTTGCCCTGTCGTTAATACAAGGTGCCCGGTTAAACAAACATACTGCCCTGTGGTTAGGACGAGATGCCCGGTTAGACAGACAGTTTGCCCACCTTGCCCGAAAAAGAGTTCATAAAAAACACAAACCCAAATCCACACAATTTCAAGATTTTAAAACGTTAAGATTTTAAGATTAAACATCATCTACTCGTTTGAGAACGTTGATTAGACGTTATCTTTTATAAGGCAGTGAGATAAAACGAGCTGCCAAATAAAAGAAAAAGTTGAAGTCCAAAAAAAAATATGCTTAATAGAAATAAAAGAAACATCTCTCCTTTCTCTTTGTGGTCTATAACAACGGCTTTAACAGGACTGTGCGCAAGCCTTGTGGCTGCAGGGTCAATAGGTTTATTCGCTCACCCACTTCGTACCATTCTAACATGGATTATGTTGAGTATAGGAATCCTTCTGGCATGGCCCAACCTGCAGGTTCGATTGATTAGAACAAAAATAAAAATTCCTGTTATTCTTATATCCTTGTTTATTATTTTTGTATTTAGCTTTGTTTTAGGCATACCTTTTAATCAATTTTCAGTTCCAATTGTTCTTTCGAGCCTGGCTTTTGAGTTAAAAGATAAAGAGAGAACACTCATCCTTTCTGCAGCAATAGCCACAGCTATATTGGGTCTATTTCGGACAGCGGTTTTATCCATTCCATTTTTCTGGGTATTTATTGATAGAATAGCTCATACGATTGGAGATATTGCCGGGTTTTTAGTAGGAAAACCATTTTGGCCGGGCGCGACGTTTGCTGGTATGGACTATATTGTATTAATGGCTGCCTGGTATCTATTATGGGTACGCCATATTCCAATCAATAAAAAAAAATATGCTGTTTATGTTTATGGAGGCTTAAGTATCATTGCCGGCCACTTATGTTATTTAATGATAGGGGCGTTGATACCGGATTTGCTCGGCTCCACTGGCAAACTTTTTCCATCTGAAACTCTTAAATGGTATTTTCCAGCACTGGGGTGTCTCATTCATCTCCCTATCGCCGGATTAATGGTTCGATGGATGCCAACAGGAGATGTATCTATTGATGATGATGACAATAAGAAAAAAAGCCAACAAAAAGAAAGCGGTTTTAAATTGTTTATGTTTATTAATAGATATAAAAAGATGACCATAAGCGCTGCTGTTTTTTTTACCATTATTTTTGTTTTAATAACCACGCTTTATATAGGTGACATAAAATTAAACGGGAAAAAAATTGTTGTTTATGAAAAAGGCTTTTTAAACTGGTTAAAACCAGAACATGGCAGCTATGGACATTTCTCAATGGGAATGTATGGAATGCTGCCTGAATATATTAAGAGTCATGGGGGCAGGTGTGTTATTTCACCGGATTTATCTGAACAGGATCTAGAAGACGCTAACGTGTTAATTCTAATATATCCTGATCATCCCTGGGAAAAGGGGCATTTGGAGAGAATCTGGCGTTTTGTACGAGAAGGGGGTTCGCTTTTGGTCATGGGCGAGCACACAGTCCTTGAAAGCGATGGAGGCAATCGTATCAATGATGTGCTTGAGCCAACCGGGATAAGGGTTCGATTTGACTCTGCTGCATATGCGGTTGGGGGATGGCTTCAATCGTATGATAAACTGTCCCATCCCATTACTCTTGGAATCGAAGATGACCAGAATCAATTTGGTGTGGTTATTGGAGCATCATTAGAGGTTCAATGGCCAGCCCGATCGATTCTTATCGGACGGTGGGGATGGACAGACAATGGCGATCCCGGGGACGAATCCATGATGGGTAATTATTCCTATGATCCAGGTGAAAAACTGGGAGATATTGTGCTGGCAGCCGAACAGTCGTTTGAAAAAGGACGGGTTTTTGTTTTTGGGGACACCTCCAGCATAACCAATGGGATTATGGTGAACTGTCATGTATTTGTATCACGGCTTCTGGGCTATCTTGCCAACGGCCCCGCACCGGGGAATCTCTCGGTTTATTTGCGAGCCGTTATCGGATTCCTTTTATTTATACTTATCATTTTCCTTTTCTTTGTATTTCGAACGAATGAATGGATAATAACCGTTTGTTTTGTAATATTCATAATGGTTTTGGTACAGGGTGTGTGTATTTCTACAAGCTACCAGGCGTCCAATGTGATGCCCTCTGGTTTTAAAACCTCCGGGAAAAAATTAGCATATATTGACTCCTCTCACCAAAACGCTTTTAGTGCAGAATCATGGCGTGAGGATGGCACCATGGGACTCGCACTCACCCTGATACGCAATGGGTATCTTGCATTAATGCTTCCGGAATTTGATATGAAACGCCTTAAAAACGCTGACCTGTTCATATCCATTGCTCCATTACGGTCATTTTCCAGGGCAGAAAAAAAGGCTGTAAAAAAATTCATAGAAGATGGTGGGATTTTTATATGCATTTGCGGCTTTGAAGAAAGGGAGGGAAGCGCGTCCCTTTTGTCTGAGTTTGATTTTTATATCGGACGTCCAAAACCAGAGCCAAATATGAAATTGCCCCATCATTTCCCGCTGCCCATGGGTCATTTTAAATCGCCTTATCTTGATACAGGTAACTATATAGTCTACGTACGATTTCATGCAGCCTGGCCGGTGTTTTGTCACGCTCCAAATGTTGAAGTACTCACATATGGAAAGGGAGACCTCCCGGTGATTGTACTTCGTCAATTTGGGAAGGGGAAAATTGTGGTTATTGGGGATACAGGCTTTGCTATGAATAAAAATTTGGAACATGAAGGAGGAGAACCGTTTGAAGGTTTGCGCGAAAATGCCCATTTTTGGCGCTGGTTTCTGACCTATTTAAATGATGAGAAAATATGGGTGCCACCGCCCCCCAAAATTGAAGAAGAACCTGGATATACCGATGGTGAGGTGTCTCAATGAAAATGAAATTCGCCTGGATTGGAATCGCTCTATTTTCTGCTTCATGGCTGTTCGGGACAAGCTTTTATCACCAGGCCAATTATTTATACTGGTTCATACTTATTTTTTGTGGAATTCCGTTTTTAAAGGAAGTAAAATGTGTACGACCCGGTAAAAGTGAAGCATCCATTGCCCTTTGTATACTGATACCTTCGGTTTTTTGGGTTCCCTGGCCTTTTCGAATGGTTCCTCTTTTATTATTTATCGGACTATTGCTTCATATACTTCCCATCCCCAGGCGTTGGCCAAAAAAAGTAAGCATGATGTTAGTGGTAAGCGGTATTTTACTTCTTTTCCAGGGGCTGGCCTTTATTTTATATAAAAACGTAACCGCTTTTTCACATGAAATGCCGTTTCCTTTCCCTGATTTATTGGCCTTAATCGCCAAACTCTTAGGGATCTCTTCCACTCTTGCAGGTAATGATTTAGCGTTATTTACCATGCGGAAAATACATTTGTTGGGAACCACATGGGATTTTTTCCTGGACCCAGCCACGTTCTGTTTTTTAGCAGGAGGAATGGGATTATTTTTTATTATGGTTGTATCAAAGGATTCCAGGCAAAAACAACCATCTCTTAAAAACCTTAAACTAGCACGTTCCTTACTTTCATTTATCTTTGGAATATGTCTCTGGCTACCATTAAGGGCAGGAATCCATTTGGCTTTATTCATCCATCGTTCCCTTCTTGTTGAATATGAATCACTCGTTGTTTTAATGAATCAATTCTGGAATGGATGGTTCAATTTGTTTCTTTTGGGTGGGGCTGTGTTTATTGTCATGAAATGTGTAAAATTACCTGCCGATGAGCCTCCTGGAGAACCCATCAAAACCAGATTCCTGCAAAAAAAGAATGGTTTTGGTCTATTATTTGCTTTTTTATGTACTGTCATGTTTACTTTTGGTATGTTCCTGGACCTATCCGGTCCCCGTAAAGGATCCCGTGTGTTTGTGGATGAGTTTCATTCAGATTGGGAATCAACAAAAAAAGCCTTTGATACCACCTGGTATGGTGAAAAGTCTGGATATAATTATGCAGCTATCTATGATTACTGTTCTCACTTTTTTGTCATGAACCGGCTGACAAAAGCCATTAATGATGAGGCGTTAAAGGATTGTGATGTGTTAATATTAAAGGTTCCTACCTCACCCTATGGATCTAATGAAATTGAGGCTGTTAAGCGTTTTGTAAAAAATGGAGGTGGGGTTCTTTTCATTGGGGAGCATACCGATGTATTTTATACCAGTTCTTATCTGAATGATATGGCCATCCATTTTGGTTTTGCGTTTCGAGAAGATTGCCTGCTTGGGATTGACACCCCGTTTGAGCAGCGTTTTACGTTCCCCATCCCAGCCCACCCCATTATCCAGCATATGCCGCCCCTTGATTTTGCAGTATCCTGTTCCATAGCACCTAAAACCGTTTTTGGGAAAAGCATTATGACTGAAACAGGACTTAGAAGCTTACATGCAGATTATTTTTCCAGCAACTTTTATCCCCAGGTAGAAGATTATGCCAATGCCAGGTATGGTGCGTTTATTCAGCTCTGGGCAAAGCGATGCGGTAAGGGACGGGTTGCTGCTTTTTCAGACTCAACCATTTTTTCCAATTTCAGTGCGTTTGAGCCTGGGAAAAGTGAATTAATGCTGGGTATAATCGAATGGTTGAACCGCAATAATCTGTTTATAGATATCAGGATACCTTTAATACTTCTGAGTCTCGTACTCTTTGCAAGTATGCTTTTTTTTGCAAGACATAATAAGGTTTTTTTTATTTTGCTTATTTGTGTCGGACTGTTGGGATGGGTTGTTGCTGTAAAGAGTATAAAAATCCTTCATTCTTTAAATGTACCGCCGCCTCAACAGACGCATTCATTTGTAAGGGTTAATATCGATCGCAGTGTGTGTGATGCACCGCTTTCTAAGAGTGGCTTTATAAAAGGAACCAATGAAGGATTTGGAATTTTTGAGCAGTGGATTTTGCGGTTGGGATACTTTACAAGACGTATTACCATTACAGACATGGAAGATTTAAAGGGAGACCTCCTGGTATTTTTTCATCCCAATAAATATATTAAAGAAGATTTAAGGGAAATAATCGTTAGATATGTGAATGAAGGTGGAAAGATTCTGGTGATTGATTCGGACATCAATAAAAAATCGAGTGCAAACAGTTTGCTTTATCCATTTGGGATTAAAATTGATAAATATAATATGGTACAGGGTAAATTGGAAGTACCAGGAAAGTGGCCGTATCCTGATATTTCTCCAGATGATATTGATATCCCATCGGCATATATAATAGAAGGTGGTAACCCGATTATGACAATCAATGGTATGCCAGTCGGCGTTCATCTCCAGCATGGGAAAGGTTCGGTTACTGTTATTGGATTTGGCTCTCGGTTTACAGATGCAAACATGGGTGTAAGTGCGGATGTAATACCTGATGAGAGCTTATATAATGTTTATAAATTGGAATTTTCTATTTTACGCTCAATAATAGAAAATAGGTTTTCTCAATTTTAAATAGAATTTGACCCGGGCAATTATTTTTATATCGGTTTATCCGTTTATGATTTATGGCCGGCAAGATGTTTGATGCCTTCAAGAACCATATCAATATGCTTAAAAGAGACAAAAATATGCGTTGATACTCTGACGCCTTCTGTATTGTCCTTCTCGCGTCCAATGGTTCTGATAACAATGTTATACTTTTCCCTGAGATAATTGACTATTTTCTCAGGTTTAATTCCTTTTATTGAAAAAGCAGTAAGACCAGCGCTCAGATAAAGGTCATCGGACGTATGCAGGCGAACCCCACTAATTTTACTCAGTTCTTGCTTTAAATATGTGGCCAATGCTTTGACCCTTCGTTCGATTCTTTCTCGTCCAATCACATTTTGGAAATCAATGGCTTCACCCAGGGCAAACGTCAGAGGGTCTGCCCGCTGACCCAGGGTTTCATACTTTTTGGCATCCTTATAAGTATCCCAACCCTCTGTAGCAATGGTGGGCCAACATTTTTCCTGGACCTCTTTCCTAACATATAATAAGCCGCGGCCAGCAGGAGCTCCCAGCCATTTATACGGACTGGAAGCGAAGAAATCAGCCCCCAATTCCTTCATGTCAAGATTTAACATTCCCAATCCATGTGCACTATCTGCAACAAGAAGAATACCATTCTCATGCGCCAGCGCACTCAGCTCTTTAATGGGAGCGATGAGTCCGGTAATATAAACCGTATGGCTGATACTGATGACTTTTGTTTTAGGAGTAATGGCTTTTTTAAATGCGTCAACAATTTCATCAACACTCTTTGGAGGAGCCCCGAGGGGAACTTCTTTAACCTTGATCCCAAATCGCTTCTCTTTTAACTTCCAGGGATGGATTCCACCCGGGTGTTCATGACTGGATATGAGTACTTCATCCCCTTCTTTTAAATCCAATCCATTGGCAGCGAAATTCATTCCTTCCGTGGTGTTTCTGGTAATCACCACTTCTTCAGGAGATGCATTGATAAACGTGGCAAGTTTTGCTCTCACTTCTTCCTTTTTCTTAGGGAAATAGTTGTAAACATCAAAGGGATTGGTGGCTTGAATTTTAAAGGTTTTCATCAGGGTGTTGAAAACAGGTTTTGGCATGGGGCCAACGGTTCCATTATTCATCATGATAAGCCCGTCCTGGAAAATGAAATGTTTACTCAATGCATCCCAGTAAATCCCATCCGGTGATTCATCTTTGATATACTTTTTATTCAGGGAAGTGATACTCTGGTATGCGGCAGCGTTTAACTTGTCCAGGGCATAAAGGGAAAGAGCCGAGCCTCCAATAAGCAGTTTTGCAAACTCTCTCCTGGAATAGCCTTCTGTTTTCTCTTCTGAAACGATTTGTTCTTTTGCATTCATTTGATATCCTCCTCCCTTTCATATATCATAAAAAAGATTGCAATGCAAATTCTAAAACGGATATGAAATTTCCAGGAAATTTAGGAGCTCGGAGATAAAGTGGTAGAGAGGTAGAGGGGTAGAGGGGTAGAGAGGTAGGCACTGCGCGCCATCTTTTACGTCTTTTTTTACTTTACCCCTCTACCTCTTTACCTCTCTACCTCTTTCACTTAATCTCAACTGCATGCACCTCCCACACTTCATCATCTTCATTCTCCTTCAGATAGTAGAATTTATTATTGCTAATTCCATAAAAGCGGTTGTCCCTTCCAAGCGTTTTGGCTAAAAAGGATGACTCTATTGGAACCGGCATATAAGGCGTACTGATTATATTCCCTTTTAGGTCCATAATAATGTATTTCTCTTTATCGCCTTTTGTGTTATTGTTTTTGTTTTTGTTATAGGTTGATACATATATTTTATCATCAGTCACTGTTATGTCTTGAATGGGAGGGAGCGTATCCGGATAAATGAAATTCACTGTTTTTTTGAAATTTTCCCATCCTCATGCGCCTTTTACCATCATCCTGATAAAATTATCTTCTTTAAAATTTTTAAGAATGGCCGCTTTATCTTTCTCTGTCACTTTCCGTTTAGTGAAATTTTTTTTAATCTCGAATAATTGGCTCCCGGTGCTGTCAAAAACTTCAATCAAGAAACCCCGTTCACTCTCTTCAACATATAGCTTATCCTTATAAACTTCAAAATGAATGGAATCGGTCACCATGATGATATCTTTCTCTCTTTCAGGAAACTCCTGTTTATATAGGATTTTTTTTACATTCATTTCAGGGTCAAGAAGCGAAAGTGCCAAATAGTATTTTTTATCTTTTTCTGTGGGTGACAGTATTCGAATAGCGACAAAATTTTCCTTTATCGGCATTACTTTAAATGTCGTAAATCCTCCTTTCTTTCTTATTTCCCGTAAAAGTTTGGCATCTTTTGAAAAGAATATTACTTTACTCATCCCTTCAACAAACAATTTATCATGAAGCGCCTTTATACGGTTGGAAAACATAGGTACTACCTTCAGTTCTCCAGGGCCTTCACCACTTTTTCCGAATTTGGTGATAAGGCTCAGGTCTTTTAAGGAATATACATAAAAAATCGCTCCTTCAACAACATACAATCTATCTTTAGAAACTTCAATAGACTCCGGTTTCAAAACCTCAGTCCAAGCACCGATTTTTTCTCCCTGAACCCGTGTACCCAAAAGTAAAAGAATCATAACGATAATTAAAATTATTTTTCTCATTATTCCCCCTCTTTTTCATTTGGAACTTCAGTCTGCGGCTTCTGTTTCATATCGAAGCGGCAGTTGGGACAGAATTGCCACTCCGGTTTTATCGGGTATTGGCACTGGGGGCAAAACGAACTGGATAGGTCAAAACCACAATAGGGGCAAAAGGCTTTTGTCCCATTTAACTCCTGCTGACATTCCGGACAAAGAAAGGATTTTAGTGTGGGAGGTCGTGTAAGTAAATAGATGAGAAAAGCAAAACCCATGGAAATAATGGTTAAAGTGACCCATACAAAGACATTTTTTACATCACGCTCCCGGGCATCGATGTAAACCCAGGAGGGTAATAAGAACCAGAGTAGAAACATCGAGAATCCCATAAGACCACGAAATATAGGGAAAATTGAATCGCTTAAAAGATCTTTTCGGTCATACCATTCATAAGTACCAGCCACCTTTAGATAAAGGTCACCTATACTCTGATTATCTTTATTGACAGCGGGTGAGGAGAGGGCTATTCTATAATCACGGGGGTATAAACGTTCTTTATAAAACCGCCAGTCCGTATCTTCAAGAAATTGTTGGCCGCCAGCATCGAATTGAGAGAATCTTATTTTATTATGTTTGTGAATCAGTTTTAAAAGGAAATCGTTCCTGTCAACATAATACCCATCTTTTTCAATAAAGCTGCGGTACTTATCAAAAGCCTTGTTTAAACGAGTAAATGCAGGCGATGGTTCCCCGAAAATGAATTCTCCCTTTCCATCACACATCCAGAGATAGAGTTTGGTATCTGGCATTTTTTTAAAAATATCGGATTTGATTTGACTGATAATGTGCGGATTGAGTGGCACTTCTGTTATTTTTTTAGCAGTTTCATTCAGGTACTTTTGATAACGATCGGTTAGACCGGCAATTTCCGCATTTTTTTTCCTAATTTTTTTATTCTCCATTGACTCGCTATATATCGTTTCATAAATACGAACAGCACCTGAAATGATAAAGAGGATAATGGCTGCTAAAATTATTTTGTTAAGTACTTTTTTTCTATTCATAGGTTCCTCCTATTTGTTTTTAGCCACGGACAAACACGGACAAGACACGGACAAAAGGTACAGCAGTTCGCGGCTGTCAGCCGCTCCGTGTCCCTCCGTGTTCGTCCGTGGCAATTTTTTTCATTTTATTCCATAAACGTTTTGACATTACCTTTAATTATAGTGATATTTATATTTTTTTGATTGGAAATCCAGGATTAGGGCCGGCGCTAAGGACAGCGATACGAGTATTCCAAAGAGGAAAAACAGAATCGCTGCCACTCCAAATGAACCGAAAAACTGAACAGGTACCCACTCTTTTATTGTTTCCCAGATCGGTAACAGCGTCATTTTATCATGAACAAGAAAAATAACACCCAGAATGGCAACAATAGAAAACAGGATCATTAATATTGGGGTAATGGATATAATTGGTTTTGCAACAGCTGGCTTCATTTGCTTTTCAGGTAATTTTGCCATGATTAAATCCCATGTATTTGGATGGGGTCGGTGGTCTGGCCATTTATACAATGTTTGATTTGTCTGGTCTAATAGTAAAAGATAATCCTGGCAATCGGTACATTGATTGACATGATTTTGTATTTTTTGTTCTTCTCGGTCGGTTCCCTCATGAAAGTATAACAAAAGTAGATGGTTTTTATTCATGTCACACATGGGTTATTACCTCCGCATTCTTTTGGATCTAAATATTTTTTTAAAAGAGCGATAGCCCTATGATACCGGGCTTTTAGAGTACCTTCTGGTATATTGGTTGCTTCGGCTATCTCTCTAAATTTCATCTGTTGGTAATTTTTCAGAATAATGACTTCCCTTAAATAGGGTTTCAGTTTACCCAGGGCATTGGCGATTACATGACTTCGTTCTTTTTGTTCCAGGATCGTATCCGGGCTTTCATTTTTTAGGTCTTCATCTTGGTGCCGGGATTCAGGGATTTCATCTACATCTAAAAAATGGTATGAATACTCTTTTTTAGACATTTCATTCCGGGTAATATTCAGGGCAATGGTGTATATCCATCCTTTAAAATTACCTCTTTTTTGGTCGAATGTATGGGCAGCGAACCAGATGCGAGTAAAGGTCTCCTGTATCAATTCCTGAGCGATTTCCCGGCTTCCTGTATTTCTCAAAATAAAATTAAAAATCTGTATTTCATATCGACGATATAAGGCTTTTAAAGCGTGCGTATTTTTATTAGCTATGAGTTTCATCAGTTCTTTATCCGTTCTTTTTTCCATGAAAATACTCTTTTCTTCATCATATCATATATACAGGATGATTGGAAAAAAAGTTGAAGTTTTTTTTAGAGGTAGAGAGGTAAAAAGAAAAATGAATAAAGAGGATTATACACATTCTTGTAGGGACACGAAACGCCGATTTATCGCGTCCGAACCTCTTACGATGCCTCATGTGTGTCTGCGTATTTTCAACAATTACAAATAATAACAATCCCATTTATATCCAATTTTAAACAGATTAGGTGGGAGCAGTAGGAATTGTCCGGATGCGATGAATCGGCGTTTCGTGTCCCTACATGAACATGTACAATCACAAGATAGCGCCGCGGACCCGGGGGGTTATGGGAACCTGAGTTGAAGTACAAAACGTTCCCATTTTTTCTTAAAAGCATCCATGTCGTTTTCTCCCAGGACTAGTTTCAACGTCTCATATCCGGTGGGGTCCTTTTTGCAGTTGGCACGAAATTTATGGTAGAACTCAACCAGCAGACCCTTTTCCTGGAGATAATAGCAAAGGTATCGGGCCTGTGCATAGTTGGTGCCGGGGTCCTGCTGGTAAAAGCCATGTTCAGTCGTCGAAGTCAATGTTTTAAAAGATGGAACTCGATTTTTCTTTATGGCTTCCTGGAGACCTGCCAGACGCCAGTTGGTCAGCCCGATAATTTTTTCTCCTCTTCCGGTCGATTGTTCGTACAGCGAGCCAAGCCCTTCGTTAAACCATGATGGACAACCCGGGAAGTTTGCTGCAACAAAAGGATGTACGATTTCATGCACCAGTGTACCACCGCCGGTGGCTATGTTCATGATAAGGGCTTTGTGCAAGGATGAACTGTAACCGAAAGGAGTATCCGGCCTGTCCCCAAAAATCTCCCAGGTGTATTTCATGTAGCTGTGTCTGTTTTTAAAAAGCCAGATATCGATGATCTCTTTGGGATCTTTTTTAAAATACATGTGTTTTAGCCTTTGGGTTGCCCATTTAACAGTACTTTCTGCCCGAAATCGGACCATTTCAGGCGATTCATCGCCAATCACCACAAAGGGCTTCTGTATTACAATGGTAAAACCCTTTGGCACCTTATTTTTAAGTTCTATCATGTGCTGCGTGTAGTCTGCATCGGTAAAGCCCTCTGCAGCTTTTTCCTTATTGTATCCTGAACGCTTCGCTTTTGGTGCAGCGCTTTCACACGATACTACTAATAATAGCAGGCATATTAGAATTGGAAGAAGGTATTTATTAATCATTTCTTCATTTCCTTATCTGGGATATTCTGTTACTCAGTACCAGTCAACAAGATTGTGCGTTGATACGGATACGAATGAATCCAGGCACTTACAGAACATAAAATAAATACGACAAAAACAAAGCCATTTTTTTTCAATTTACATTGCCTCGCTGCCCACAGATTTCCCAGATTTACTCGGACTTCGTTTATATATTACCCGGATTAATTTTGATAGTCAAATTGACTCATATGGTTCCAGGTGAACGACAACATCTAATATTTTTGGACCGTTTTTAATAAGCTCTTTTTTAACTTCTTCTGAAATATCATGGCCCAATCGAACGGATATTTCGGGTTCTACTAAAATGTGTAGATCAACATAAATATTAGAACCAAACTTTCGGGTGCGGATAGCATGTACCTCTTTTACACCATCTACTTTCATAGCTATTTTTCTAATAAGTTCGCGATCCTTTATAGACGCCCCTCGATCCGCTAATTCCGATAATGAGGGAGTGATAATATCCCAGGAGACTTTTAAAATAAAAATAGAGATAATCAAAGCTCCAATATGGTCGACAAAAGCCCAATCAGGATTAAGCGCGGATGCTGCAACGGCAATCAATGCGGGCAAAGAGCTTAGTGCATCGGACCTGTGATGCCAGGCATTTGCTACAACAGCCGATGATTTGGTGCGAGTACCAACGACGATGGTCCAACGATACAAAATTTCTTTAAATACAATAGACAGTAATGGACCTATCATAGCAATCCATCCAGATTGTTCTAAGTGAGTCTCACGAAGTGAAGTAAGCGCTTTATATCCAAGTCCTATAGCAACAGCAGTAAGGGTAAGCCCTATTGCAGTTGTTATCAATGCTTCAATTCTCAAATGTCCATACGGATGATCTTCATCTGGTGGAGCTGTCCAAAATTTTACCCCAAAAATAACAGCAAAATCAGTAGCCATATCTGATAAACTGTGAACTCCGTCAGCAATGACTGCTCGACTGGAACCAACATAACCGACTAAAAACTTTATTCCAGCCAAAAATAAGTTGACAAATATCCCTACCCATGTAACCCGTTTTATTTGATTACTATTTTGAATATTTTTGCTCTGCTTCATGGTTTGAGGCCTTCTTTTATATTTTGTTGCGTGACAGGTTTTATATACAACTGGAAGAAAATCCTTTTTTAAACCTGGAGGTATATTAAAGGATATATAGAAGAAAGTCAATGGTTTAAGGAATATTTTTGTTCAAAACGGCCATTATCGCGTTTTTAGTGTAAAGATAGTTATTAGAACCGCTACGTTGTAATAATGTTCCCCTGACAAATTACAACTTTAGTAGTAGTATTCATCAAAGAATTTTCACCCCTAAAATACTACTTTTGGGTGATTGACAAAATCGTATGTAACCACTATAATTATATGGTATTGTAAAAATACCAGTAGTGACGATAGTATAGCGTATCATTAATGAAAAAAAGATAGAGGTAAGAGTGAGGCACTGCACTTTAATGTTATATCACTCTTATTTTTTAACGGAGAATTTCTCATGAGAAAAAATGCCATAGCCGTCACAATCTTCATCTTTTTTATCACGATCGTTTTTTGCTGCCCTTCAGCGGTTTGGGCTGGCAGTTCCCCTAATAAAAAGAAACCTGGGAATTTTCAACTGCATTCCCCTATAAGACTGACCATGACCTCGGAAGGGAACCTGTTGGCCTCTGATTACCAATCGGGGATGGTTGTAACAATAGACCACAATAGTCTTAAAGCCACTCATTGTTTTCCTGTGGAAGGGAGACCACTGGGTGTGGCTTATGCAAAGGGGCACATTTATGTAGGTAATGTGTCAAAGAAATGCGTTGAGGTCTATAACAGAGGTGGGAAAAAAATGTTTAATCTGGGTTCCCCTACTGAAGTTATCAAACATCCCACAGATATTGCCGTAGACGAAAGGAGTAATTATCTCTTTGTTGTAGATGGTGTGGAAAAAAGTGTTAAGATGTTCCATCTGATTAGAGGTCAGTATATCCGTACGATTCCTACATCGAATCCCAACAACACTATCCTGGCCAATCCCACGGGTATTGCGGTGGACCCTGCCAGCAAGGAAGTGTTTGTCAGTGATTATGGAGATGATAATCAATACATCCAGCCGCGGATACAAATTCTCGATTACAACGGTAACCTGGTGGACACCATTTCCGGAAAACAGGGGATGTTTGGGACCCGATTTTCCAGGCCCCAGGGTCTTGCAGTGGATGAATCAGGGCACGTTTTTATGGTGGACTGTTACTCCAGCGAAATTCTTGTGTTCGACCGGTTCAACGGTGATCTTCTTAAAACACTGGGTGGATATGGGACAGAACCGGGACAACTTCGATTGCCACTGGATATTGTGATTAACTCCACATCAAAAGACATTTATGTAACCAATAACCGATCCGCCACTATTGAGATATTCCTAAAAGGAGGGCAATTATAATGAAAGGGAAAATATTTTTGCCAGGTATTGTTTTAGGGGGGCTGGTCTTTATTGCAGCCATTGTGTTCTGGCCCGGGAGTACTGAAGCATTGAATCCCAACCATTATGGATGTTCACAGTGTCACAGTATACACAGCGCACCCGGTCAGAACCTGACCAATGAGTTAACAGTAGAAGTCCTGTGCCTTTCCTGTCACGGGCCTGCTGGCATTTCCACCCTGAAAGCAGATGTCCACCAAAACACTCCCGGTAGTTCATATCCTGCCTTTAGGATGACCTGTATGGATTGCCACAATCCTCATGATAATAGGCAGAACTGGCTTGGAGGCACAAACCTTAAATTAGTTGGCAGAAAAATAGCCGGGGTGACCAATGCCGGAATTTCAACCCCTAACAGCGGTGTTCGTGATGTTGTCTTCGAGAGCCGAGGAACAAATGTTGGAGATCCTTCCCTGCACTCTTTTGCCGATGCTGACCAGGATGGTAATGGTGTATACGACGGTGCATGCGAAGTGTGTCATACCCTGACCAGATTTCACCACAACAATAGTGGTGGAAACCATAATCATCAAACGGGCCGGACCTGTACCAATTGTCATGACCATGACAATTATTTCCACCGTTAGGTTAGTTCCGAACTTTCTTTTCTTTGCCCCTGGCCTCTATCTTAAGGATGGGATTTATCTAAATTCTTAATTTATAATTTGAATATTAAATGCAATCCCATGAAGGGTTTGGGCGGTATGCCAGACCATGTAGTTAAACTTCACAAAACCCCTTGATCTATAGACTTTTTTTGCTTTCGGCAACCTGGGGGGAGTCATTTCGAGAAAACTGCCCCAAATAGAAATTGAATAGCAAGTTTTCCCTAAATTTTGTGTCTAATATTTATTAGGAAGTAAACAAAATAAAAAATGCGCGGTAAATATAGAGAGTAATGCAGGAACGATTTGAGCCAGGAACAGACGAATTCTTGATTAAGCACATCTCTGTCGGCAATGAGAGCGCGTTTGAAGAACTGGTCCAACGCCACCAGGTTAAAGTGTTAAATCTAATCAATTACTTTTTAAACGATCGTTGGGAAGCAGAAGATGTTGCCCAGGAGGTTTTCTTAAAAGTATGGGAAAATGCCTCTAAGTTTAAAGGAAAATCCAAATTTTTCACCTGGCTTTATCGTATCGTGATTAACCGGTGTCTGAATTTCAAAAGAAGCAGGAAAAAGGACTTAAACTACCAGGATTCAATTTCAAATCCTTCGGACTGTTTAAACAGCCCGGAATTTGCAGGAAGTCCTCAATCCAACCCCCATCAAGTAATGGAAAAAAAAGAGCGGGAAATTATCGTCAATCAGGCAATCCGGCTCCTTCCCCCAAAACAGCGCATGGCTCTTATCCTCTCCAGGTTTGAAGGATATTCATACACAGAAATTTCCGAACTGATGAATGGTTCAATATCGTCGACAGAATCACTGCTCTTCCGCGCAAAACAGAACATTGCCAGGATTTTATCTCCTTTAAAAGAAAAAGGCGAACTTTAATGGAGCCAAACGCAAGTTTTTTTTAATCAACGGTGTCTAATATAATGAAGGTACGAAAAATGAAGTGCAAAAAAGTTAAACGAATGATTTCCCTTTACATTGACGGAGAACTAAAACCAGACAATGAAAAAAAATTGTTCGAGCACCTGGAAACATGTGAAAGCTGTCAAAAAGAAAAAAAATTAATGGAATGCATGAATCAAATGCTGCTTCCTCCCCAAAAAATACAACCTTCCCCTCAATTTCTTTTTATGGTGAAACAACAAATCACGTCACCCAAAACAATGGATTATTATCCGGCATCATTGCTCAAATATTTAAAACCGGTTCTCGTCAGTGTGGCTTGTATTCTTATTTTTGTGATTTCGTTTGTTCTAGGAAATTCTTTGGGAACGCAGCTTAAAGAGAAAGAAACACCAGGTAAAATGACAGTGATTGAGACGCTTGATAATATAATGAATATCTCGGTATTTGATAATATTCCCCGGGACTCTTTCGCCTTTGCTTATTTTAATTTATTCCAGGACAAGAAAAAATGAAGATACGAATATTAATTATCCTTTTTATAATTTCCCTTGCTTTTAATTTGGGAGTTCTTGTTAAGCTTTTATTTAAATCTACCTCGGAAGGACATACTCATGAAGAGCATATTCATGAAGTGGGCTGTGTCCATAAAGACTGGAAAGAAAGTTCTGTTTGCCGGAGGCTCAACCTTACCTGCCAACAGCTCAATCAAATGGAAGAATATCGAAAACAATTTCAAAACCGGATTTCTCCCTTAACAATGAAACTTGAGAAAGAGAGGTTGGAATTATTCCACCTGCTGAAAAAGGACACACTGGATGAAAAAAGAGCCAATACGATTTTGAGGCAAATCTCCAATTCCCAAACTGAGATTCAAAAATGCTTTATTCATCACTTTTTTCAAACAAAGAAAATCTTCAATAACGATCAACAAAAAAAATTTTACTTTTACGTTCAGCAGTGCTTGCATAAAGGAAATAATGGCTCATGCAGCTATGAGTGCAGCCCAAAAGAAATAGAAACCAAAGGGAAGGAAAATAGTAAAAAAAGGTAAGATCGAACCATAAAAAATACAAAGGAGGAAATAACAATGAAAAGAAAGACTAATTTCTCAATGATGTTGGTGACAATTTTTGTAGTAATGGCATTTTCATTACCGATGATGGCCGCAGGTGAATGCCAGGTCAAAGGTGACGGCTGCTGCGGTCAAATCCCCAATCTAACGGCAGATCAAAAGGCTAAAATCCAAAAACTGCATATCGAGGGGCAAAAGAAAATGATCTCTCTGAAGGCAGAGCTGGAAAAGCAGAAACTCGACTTGAAAGCCTTATTGATGGAACAGAAAAGCGGGAAAGAGGTTGATGCTAAAATCGATGAAATTTTTAAAATCAAGGCCCGGATTCTAAAAGAATGTCTTGCCAATTGTAATGCCATTCGAAACCTATTAACCGATGAACAGAAAAAGCATTTTGATTTAAAACTTTGCATTGGGACAGACTGCGGTCATGGTTCAAAACATTGCTGCCACAGTTGTTGTGCCAGCCACAGATGCTGTGGAAAAAGCTGTGGACATGGCAACCAAGGCGCACAATGCAGCCCTAAAAAAGAGAGTTGTCACCCGGCTGCAGCCGTGAAATGTCCCGCTCACAAAAGCTAGGAGATGGTCTGCAAGTTAAGGTTTAGGCTGAGGGCAAGGTTAAGAATAATGAGAGGTTAATTCAAAACTTTATTAAACTCTCTGCCTCAACCTTAACTGATAGTAACCCAAAGAAATTCCTTTATTCAAATTTTCGCCTCTCATAAATTCTACTATCTTGCTACTTTCCTTATCTCTGACCAAATCTGTACCTAATGGCATTGCTCTTACAATTGTCAATACAGGTCCCACGTAAAAATAAATCGGCTGAGATATCCTCCATTGTAGAATGAAAATGATTCATCGCTCTAATATCAATGGAGGGCAGTTATACTGCTTTAGAGAGGCTTTCTTGTCAAAAAGTAAAATCCAGCAATCCCTCATCCCCGTGGATGGAATTTTCAAAATGTCTTTTGGGGTCAGGCGGAAAGTACCCCCTTTTCTTCTTCTTGCTCCCTGGCATGGGGTGTCACGGTCATCTGTATAATTTCTGGTCCTTCACCCTTTTTCATAGTAAAATGGGGACACTCTTTCGTCTGTGAGGAGTCTTGTGTAAGTCTGTGGCTAAAAATAGGCAGCAGTTACAACAGTTAAAAAAGAAACAGAACCCCCGGCGGCCCGGGGGCCAGATTATAGGATTATTAATAACTTGCCTTAACGAGGCAATAAGCGATTTACTATTTCTCGCCTTTAGTTACCTCATGGCATTTTACACAATTCTCTTTTTGGACATGAGCCAATACTTCGTGAATGGCTTTCGCACTATGACAGCGTTCACAAATCCTGATATTTTGGCTTTTCTTGTCGTCCGGGTCGTGACAAACATTACAGCCTTTGAGGGAAATGCCATGGTGAGTGGTTTTCATATCTACCACTTTTTGCCCCTCTACTTCGCCTTCTCCATGACAATTTTTACAACTGGCCACAGTGGGGGTCACACTAGAAGGATTATATGGAGGAGCCGCTGTACTGTACTCACTGACCCCAGGACTTTCATGACAGGAGGTGCATTCGTTATTGGTCGCCGCCTCAGTCGCATGGTGGGGGCTCTTCTTGTGACATCCCATGCAGTTTCTTTCCAGGGCCACCCCAACATTTCCGGCCTCGGTTGATACGGTATGACAGGAGGCACAATCACCGGAAGTGGCTGGTGCTGTTTTGTGGTGCGTATCCACCAGGTCCTCTCCATGACATGCCTGGCAGGAGGCTTTGTTAAGACTTGAAAACGCCATGTCTTTAAAACCGATCTTCTGCTCAACAGTTTCGGCAGAGACATAGAATAAGTTCCCAATAAAAAGGAAAAATAATCCTACCACACTAATCAATAAAATAACTCTTTTCTTTTGATTTCGTGCACTTTTTTGTTTGTTCATTATGTAACTCCTTACTACACTAGTGTAATCTACCATTTTAAGAGCTTTGCATCTTTGTGTCAATCACCCAAAAGTTGTATTTTTAGGGTGAATTTTTATATGTAATTCTAATACTAAAGTACTGTTTTGCAAATCCAGGTTCCTAAAAAATCTTGTTTTCCAATGCAAATAAAATTGCCTGGGTGCGAGTATTCACCTTAAATTTTTTAAAAACATTGCTGATATGTGTTTTTACGGTATTTTCACTGATAAATAATTTGTCAGCAATTTCCTTATTTTTAAGCCCCAATATCATTGCCTTGAGGATATCTTTTTCCCTGTCCGACAGCGTGAAAGATACTGCATTACTGGACAGGTAATTTTTTATATACTCAGGACCGTTGGGAATGGCACGGCTGATTAACTTGCGGCTGGTCCATATTTCCCCTTTTTTGATCAATGTGAGGGCTTTCTTAAGGGTTTCACTTTTCATATCAATGGAAAAAAATCCTTTCACGCCGATTTTTATCAAATCAACTTTTTCATCTTCGGAAAAATTTTCATTAAAAATGATAGGCTTAACCTGGGGGATCATTTGATAAAGTTTATTAAAAAAATCGATACAGCGATCAAACGTTTCAACACAGCAGGTGGCACACACCATGGCAATATCGACTTCCGGTACATATGCCTTTTGCTTTAGGTATTCAATGGAATTATAGGTTTTTATCAACCTGTAATCCATGTTCTTGAGAGAGAAGTTTTCCAGGAGTTCTTTGATTAATGAATGCTTGCAAATGACAATAAATTTTACAAGCGGTTTTTTTGAAATGATTTTTCCTCTTTCCAGGAGTTCTTTCTCCCTGGTCTGAATCGCTTTTTTTATGGTTTCCAGAATTTTTTCATTGGATTCCCCTTTGGAAAGATAGTCAAATAGACCGGATTTGATGGATTCCACTGCTGTTGCATAGGATGGGTAACCGGTTATGATGGTTATTTTCAGGTCATCATCCACTTCATTGAGCATTTTTGCCACAGCCAACCCATTTTCCGTACCCAACCGAAAATCCAACAATACCACTTCGATTTCCTCTTCTTCGATAATGGTTAATGCTTCTTTGCTGTTTGAAGCAGTCAGGACCCGGAACCCTTCACCTTCCAGCCATATTTTAAAACTGATTAAAACTTCGCTGTCATCATCGACAATAAGAATTGATGGTTTGGTATTACTGTCATCATGGGCGTTTGTTGGAGTCATATTCGTCATGTGTGCCTCTCTTTTAATGGAAGCTTGATGATAAAATGAGCTCCTTCTTTATAGGTATCATCATATAGGATTTCTCCGTGATGATTCTTTATTATTTTATACGAGACATAGAGCCCCAATCCCACACTTTTGCCTTCCTTTGTTGAAACAAAGGGCTCAAATAACCTGTTCTTTATGTTGGGTAAAATTCCAGGTCCATTATCCTTAAAATGCACTTCACAAAAGTCCCTGCCATTAGTGGGGAGGATTTCTATTTGAAGTACTGGTTTGTTTTTATTATCATTACTGGCTTCGACCGCATTTAAGATAAAATTGATGAAAACCTGTTTTAACCTTCCCTGGGCACCCATGATGAAAAAATCCTGCTGCTTTTTTGTTATGATCTTTATGGAATTCATTTTTTTGCTCCATTTAAGAACCTCCAGCGATTGTTGGATAACCTGATTTAAGTTGACTTCGGTCAATTCTTCCATATCCGCTCGTTGAAAATCCAGGAGGCTGGAAATGATATTCCGAATTCGGTTGACCTCACTTTCAGAGACAGTAATGGCTTTTTCTTTCAAATCATAATCCCTATCCCTTTTCTTGAGACACCTTTTTTTTAATGCCTGGATGCAATTACTAATGGCCAGTATGGGGCTGTTGATCTCATGGGCAATACTACCGGCCATTCTACCGATTGATACTAACTTTTCATTGGTAATCAACAGCTTTTCAATCTCTTCTCGACTCTTTTTTTCGTTTTCAATTTTATCCAGCGTTTCATTTATATTGGCAATGAGTGAAGATATTTCATCACCCCTTCTATCCGGGCGAATTCTTATGGAAATATCATTCAACCCCTGGATGCTTTTCATATCCGTGGAGATTTTGCTGATCCGTTTAGTGATATATTTTTCAATTAAAAAATAAACCAGGAAACCCAGGAAAATGATGGATAGAACCGTAAATACAATATACAGGAAGGTGTTTTTTCTCACTATCCTGAATAGCCTGCTTTCGGATGCGATTTTCAATATAAAGGACGGTGTTTGATCGATATCTTTCCCAAGATAAAAAACTTCAAATTTTTCTTCGTCTTCCCAATAGAAGAAATCATTTCCCTGCATCCGTTTTAAATAAGAATTAAAGAGTTGATTATCATTAAAGGGAACCAATGTCAGGTTTTCCGTGAAATGGGTAGATATTCGTTTTAAAAATGTTTGATCCATAAAGCGGCCCATCATTAATATTCCTGAAAAGGGCGATGGGTTCTGCTGGTTGGTTATGGGACTTACGGCCAGCAGGATCGGACCATAAGTCGAATTGATAATACCGGTAAATGAGGCATGTGTGAGGTTGATCTGACGTGTGATTTCATCGATGTCTCTTTTAATTTTCAGACCGTTAAAGTCTAAAAATTTCCCACCATTTCTATTTCTATTAAAAAGGATTTTGCCCTCGGCATCCAGGATCAAAATGACGTTCATCCTGTGGCTTAAAAAAGGAGAATCAGAGAAAAATTCTTTTTCAAATTCCGTTGATGGTGTTTTCATGTAATGAACCATACCGCTCCATTCTGCCAAGTTGTTACAGATGGATGCCATGCTCCTTTCTTCCGCAGTCAGGGCCATCTGAATTTTTGTCTTTTGTTTTTCGATAAATACATTTTTTTGCTTTTTCAGCTCAGGGAGGATCGTGGTATTGATACTAAAATGGAAAAAAAGAGCCATTATAAAGCCTGCCGCTAATAGGATGAGGATTAATCGTTTTTTTAGACTCACTGTTCTGAGGGTGTAGGTGACGATGATCTGAACTTTTTGATCAATTGGATGAGTGGCGTTCCGTCCTGGGTTTTGGCATCCGGGTAAATGGATACCAGTTCTTCCCAGGCTTTGATTGCAGCTTCTGGATTTTTCAAGTCATGCATCAGCACAATACCTTTATTAAAACGAGACTGTCGGTGTTGGGGATTGATCTCTATGGCTTTATTAAAAGATCGGAGTGCTTCATCTGGTCTTCCTTTGCGGCGGTACATGACCCCCATGTCGGTCCAAACATCCGCATTGTTGGGATTCAATTCCAGATGTTTTTTGTATGCATTAATGGCCTTTTCAAACTGGTTGGAATCAAAAAAAGCATGACCCAATCTGGCCCAGGCATCGGCATCCTGCGGGTTTGCCGCCACTTTCTCCTCTAGGGCCGAAATAACTCCGACTTGTTGAGCTGCTGGTACAGGAACCGGGGCCTGGGCTGTTGGCTGCCTTACTGTCATTTTGCGAACCTTTCGTTCCCCTTTAAAAGTCGTACTGTAAAACATTCCTGCCAAAAAACCCACCACCAGGCAGACAGCAGCAATAATCAACGCCATTGACCGTTTAATCACTGCATCCTTGTTTTGGATATGTTCGTCTTTTTTCATAAGTCCCCCTTGTCATCAACTTTATTTTTCTACAGTCACCGAGGCATCCTCGATGATAACCGGATAGAGGTAACCGGCGCCAAAATCTTTATTGTAAGCGATTTTTCCCGACACTAAAACCACATCACCCACACTTGCCATCTCAGTTGAAGTAACCGTAAGATCATCGGTGCCTTCTTTGCCGGTGCCATCCTGGATATGAATCCAATTTTTTCCCATGATTTGCGAGGCAAATTTTACCACCTTTCCCCGAAGGGTAACTTTTTTGCCTTTTAGAGACTCTTTCATCGAATAACATTCCGTTACGGTGTAACCCCCTTCGACTTTTTTTATGGAACCGGGTTCAACCGTTATTATTGATGGTATTTTTTTCCCGATGGGCACATGGCCTTTAGGAACACTGTCAATAGGGCCATGGCTTTTGGCCAGCGCCATTGACTTTCCTGGGGACTCTGTCGCCCCTTCAACATTTATATAGGAAACAAATAGGATAGATGCAAAGGTTCGGTTAAGGGTTTTACTGTGAAAGTCATTCATTGGCAAACCCCTGGAAAATTCAATCATATCATCTACCTGTACCGGGGTCTTAGGACATGCCACCCAGAATCTCTTCCCCTTTTCTTCGAATTCGATATAGGTATACCCTCCGGAATCCATTGTGGTTATTACTTTACCCTTGTGGGTTTGGGATTCGACGTAGGGGTGAGCCGGTTTCTCCTGGGGCGCTGCCAGTACAGAGATGTGACAAATATAGAAAATAAATGCCAGCAAAACCGTTGCTAAAATTACCACTGATTTATTTTTCATTTTTACCTCGTAATTTCATTTTTGGTAAGAATTTTTATATTTTATATTAAATTGCATTGTAAAGGAAAAATGGGTTTTTTGCAACAGTTGTGTCCTTAAATGTATCGGAATTCAATATCCAGTGAATCATTAAAATTTTAAGGGTTGACAAAAACATTTCTTCTTTCTACAATAGGGTATTATCGTTTTATTCACGTTTTATTCAATAACGTAACAAAAAGTAAGAAAAAATTAAAACCGTTTTCTTTTGATAAGTAAGAAAACCTTATATGGTGCATTTTATGAAAGGCAGTTTGAGAATTAAGTTATTGATGTTCCTTTTTGTTGTCATTTTTTCTGAGTCCTTCACCTTCGGAGTTATCCAGGGTTCCGCCCATGATTTTTCTGCCCAAAGTTGGTCAAATGGTGAAATCTGTCTTCCCTGCCATACGCCGCACAATGCCGATAATACCGTACTCAGCGCTCCTCTTTGGAATCACCAGGTCACTTCTGCTACATTTACCATTTACAGCAGTCCGTCAATGGTCACTACCCCTGAACAACCCCGGGAGCCGTCCAAACTTTGTCTTTCCTGCCATGATGGCACTATAGCATTGGACAGTTTTGGCGGCAGCAGTGGTTCCAATTTTATGACTGGCAGCGCTAATCTCGATATCGACCTGTCTGATGACCACCCCATCAGTATCTACTGGAGTCATCAAAATGATATACTAACTTCTGCCGGGTGTATTCGATGTCACAATCCCAATCCTACGGATTTCAACCCGATACTCCCTTTTTTTGACCGGTATATCGAGTGTCCCACCTGTCATGATCCCCACAATACTTCTAATAATCCGAGGTTGCTTCGCAAACCCCTGGCAAACTCAGAGATTTGCTTTCATTGCCACGATAAGTAGGGAGAATGCGATTAAAAAAAGTTGAGAAAATAAACTTTTGCATACAACCAGGCTTAACAAATTCATACTTTAGTATTAGATTTTTGGGAAAACTTTCACCCTAAAATTACAACTTTTGGGCGATTGACCTGAACAAACAGATTTGTTATGATTAAACACCAAGAGACAGCATAAAATGGTAAAAAAATAAAATGAATCACTTGTTTCAAAATCGATTATTGGTGGAATCATTAGAATCAGGTATTCACGATTTTAAAAAAGGAGATAAAAGATGAAAAAATTACTAGTCTTTTTCGTATGTGCTCTGCTGTCAACCGGCTTATTCGCTCAGATTACCGGTTCCGCTCACGATTTTTCCGGCTATGGCTGGTCAGGTGGTGAGATCTGCGCTCCCTGTCATACCCCGCATAATGCTATTGTGCCGCAGCTTGCTCCCTTGTGGAACCACGCATCAGCCGTAGGTCCCTGGTCCCCATACGTTGACACAGGCACCGGGTCCCTTGATGCGGTAGTTGGTCAACCGGCCGGTGTTTCCAGGGCCTGCCTTTCCTGCCACGATGGCACTGTTGCATTGGACAGCTTTGGTGGAGTCGGTGGTACGGTCATGATCGGGACAATTAATGCAGCCGCAGACTTTGGGACCGACTTGACAAACGATCATCCCATTTCATTTACCTACAATACTGCCCTGGCAACCGCTGACGGAGAGCTTTTTGACCCGGCAACAACTGCTTCCGGTCTTGGCGGAACCATTGCAAACGACTTACTGTTTTCCGACAGCCTGGAATGCGCTTCCTGCCATGATGTACACAATAGCAACACTGTAGCCGGCACCCCAATGCTTAGGCTTGCAATTGCAGGCAGTGTACTGTGCCTTACCTGTCACGACAAATAATTAACATTAAAACAGATCCGATTGAAATGTGATGTGATTGATGGTTTGATGAGTGTAAAGTTGTGAATCAAACCGGCAAAAAGGGCCTTCTCTTCAGAGTAAGGAGAGAAAGCCCCTTTTGACTTCGTAAAGACAGTAAATCTCATTAAAAAAATTTTAGCTTGATAAATGTGGGGGGTGTAGTGTATAATAAGCAGTGCAATACATTATCTAATAATGGTATATTGTAAGATGATTAATGGAGACCTGAGTCGAGGTGACAAAAATTAAAGCTAAAGCAATTTTGGTAGTAATCGGGTGGGGACTTACTATCCTATGTACCAGTTTCGGATGCGGAGGTGGTAACCAACAGGTTAGTACCGAGCCAAAAGATACTCATGATTACATTTTCTACCCTCCTCTCCCCAACCAACCCAGGTACCAGTACCTGACCACTTTTTCTTCCAGTAGGGATTTTGAAAAGAAAAAAAGTAAATTCTTGAAATTTATCGTGGGGAAGGAAGAAAAAAAAGCCCGGCAGCAAATAAGAAAAGCTTATGGGGTGGATATTTATGATGGTGTCATCTATGTTTGCGATATTGGCGCCAGTGTGGTGGTGACAATAAATTTAAAAACTCGCAAATTCGGTTACCTGGGAGAAAAGGGAAGTGGAAAGCTGCAAAAGCCGGTTAACGTATTTATCGATGAAAAGGAAAAACTCTTATATGTCGCGGATGTAAATCGAAAACAGGTGATTTGTTATACGTTAGAGGGAAAAGCAGTCCAGTTTTACGGGACCCGGGGCCAATTTTCCAAACCCGTGGATGTTGACCTTTACGGTGATAAACTCTTTGTTTGTGATGTGGGCAAACACCAGGTGGTGGTAATCGACAAAAAAGAAGGGAAAACCCTCTATACCATTGGTAAACCCGGGAGCAAGGAGGGAGAGCTTTTTCACCCCACCAATATTGTTATCCGGCACGACCATCTTTATGTCTCGGATACCACTAATTTCCGGGTCCAGGTTTTCGACCTTGATGGGAAATTCCAGGCAACTTTCGGGAGAATTGGTAAAACCCCGGGGACCTTTGCCAGGAATAAAGGCATCGACGTGGATAAAGAGGGTAGAATTTATGTGGTGGAAGCGAAATACGATAAAGTCCAGGTGTTTGATCGGGACTTCCAGCTGCTGCTGTTTATGTTTGAACCGGGAAATGAAAGGCATAATATTAACCTGGCGGCCGGGATTGCCGTGGACTATGATAATGTAAAATATTTTAAAGAATATTTGTCACCAAATTTTAATGCGGAATACTTACTGTTTGTTACCTCTAATTTCGGGTTTAATAAAGTCAATGTCTATGCGTTTGGTAGTTATAATAACTAGGGTTTTACTGCTTTTCTTAGTGTTGATGACCATACAATGCAGTATCACGGAAAAAAGATATAAAGTACTGAAAGTATTTTTTGATGGGGTGCCGGACCCCAAAGCAAAGGCAGAAGAGGAAGAAACAGCCCCACATACACCGGAAAAGGCAGCCGGTCCGGTACAGAGACCACCCGTAAAAGTGATCAAATCCAGCCACCCGGATTTTGCCAATCGTGAATGCAATAAATGTCATAATAAATCTGCCTCCAATTTTTTAAAAACCCAAAAGGATAAAGTCTGTTTTATCTGCCATGACAGCAGTGACTTTAAAGGGGAATTTGCCCACGGACCTGTGGCTGTCAGCGATTGCCTGGCCTGTCACTTCCCCCATGAGTCAGAGTATGAAAGCTTACTGAGACAAAAGGATGCACGATTGTGCCTGGAATGCCATCTTGGTGAAGATGTTGCCAGGAACCCTCTTCACAAGTTTAAATATGCGGACATGGAAAAAGAGACCTGCACCCGGTGCCATTTCCCCCATGTATCGGAGTCGCGGTTCTTCTTAAAAACCAATTGAGTGTGCCAATATGCTGTTATACAAATATGAAACCAGGTGGATGGATGTTGATGGGTAAGGCGACGAAAAAGCAGGTTCAACTTTGTTTTGTGCTTTTCTCCATTCTTTTTTTTTATATTCATATCAAGGGGGCCGAGGATGACGAGCCAATGCTGTTCAGACTTTCCGATATCTCGGGGTCCTTCAATCTACTGTATCAAGTCATAGATGAAGAAGAGGCCAGTCTTGGAACCGTTTTCCGGGACAGTAACCGGCAGTACCTGGAAGGGGGGATTCATTTAATTTCCGCGGGAAGTATCTATCACCCCAATCTCCTGAGCTTCAACATGGACCTGAATATTGCCGGCTATCGCTCCAAAAATACACTGTTTTCTGACGCCGCAGTAAACAATGACATTAATAATACCTATGATGTACGCTTACTCTTTTTAAAAAAGAAAAAAATCAACCTGGAGCTGTATACCAAAAGAAGTTTTTCTTCCCATGACCGGGTCTTTTGGGAAAGGTATTTTACCACCACCAAAAATTCCGGTATCCGTTTGTACTCACGCTTCAAGTATTTGCCCTTTGAACTGGAGATTTACAATCTGCGCATGAAATCGGAATCCCTCAGCTACCTGGAAAGAAACGAAAAATCCGATAACATCGACTTAAGAATGCCTTTACTGAAAGGTTCCCGGAGTCGTTTATTATTTGTCCTGCGAAACAAAGATTATTCCGAAAGCGTGTTTAATATTAATTATAAATCTCTGGATATGACAGGTTCCTTTAATTACCGGTACGGGAGCCGGGACAGGAATATCCTGAACTCGATGATAACCTACAACCGGATAAAAGGCAATTATGATTTTGAAGTTTTCAATTTCAGAACCGGCAATCTCTATTACTTTAGATCGAATTTGTTTTTGAATACCATTTATAAATTGACGGTTGATAACTCTCTCAGGCGTTCTTATAAAAGGCATGATCTTTACGGTGAACTCAATCACCGGTTGTTCGAGAGTTTAACCAGCGAGGTTCTCCTGGGAGGCCGACTGGAAGATTCCCAGTATCAAAAAATAAGGGCACTTAGGAACCAGTTTACTTTTTACTATAAGAAAAGAATTCCCACCGGGCGCATTCTCTTCCGCTATAGTAACCTGAACGAGTGGGCACGATATTCATCCGAAGAATCGGAGGCCAGTGCCAGTGACCTGCTGGAATTTTCCTATACGGATGTGGTTATCGTCACTCAACCGGGGATCAATAGAGAATCCATAAGGGTAACCGACCCGGATTTTACTTATGTCTATGTAGAGGGCATCGATTACCAGGTTGACATTTTAAATAATGTGATTACCATTACGCGGCTCCCGGGAGGGGCGATTCCCTGGGGAGGAAAAATCCAGGTATACTACGAGTACCTGACTTACCCGGATTTTCGGTTGAAGCTTCATTCCTATCATATTGATTTCCGACTGGTTTTTTTGAAATATTTCCATTTAATATACGGGAAAAGAGCGGTCAACAACATTGTAACCTCTATTTATATGGTGCCTCCCTTTGAAAATTACGACAAGGATATTTATGGCACCCAATTTAATTCCAGGTTTTTAAATGTGGACTACACCTTTGAAAGGCATGATTCAAACCTGTCGGCTTATAAATCAACGAATTTCAGGATATCCGGGCATTTAAGACCGTTCAGGCGCTTTCTGCTGAGGGCCAACCTGACCAAAAGCCATATCGATTTTGAAACTGTGGACTTTTTCAGTAAATTTGATGCATATAGTGTCGAGAGTGACTATTATATATCGAATAATTCCACCGCCAATATTATTTATCGAAAAATAGCCTACGAAACCCCTATCTATGACAGGGACAGGGAGAGCATCCTGGTGAAATTCCGCTGGACTTTCCGCCGGATCATCCTTGATTTTTATTACGAACGAATATTGGGACGAACAGATACTTATGATAGGAGGCGCAATTTCTTCAGCCTGATACTGAGGAGGACCTTTTGAACCTGAAAAGTAAACGTTTTCCACTGGTTGTTATTTTTACTTTTGCGACGCTTTTCCTTCAGACTCCGGGTGTTTCTGCCAAATCCGTCCGGTTTTTCAAAAGCATCCTTTTCCAGGGAAAGTCAGAAAAGAAAAACCTGGGGTCTTTCCTCCTGGGAAAAGGTGAAAAAAAGCATATCAAGCCTTCTTCCATTTGTAGGCTCAATGAGCACCGGTTATGTATTACCGATACCATCAACGGTCTGGTGGTCATCATAGATAACCAGGGGAAGATAAAAAAAAAGCTGACCCATGTAAAAGGTTTCAAGCTTGTCTCCCCGGTATGTGTCTGTGTGGATGATAGGGGGGATATTTATGTCAGCGATTCTGCTCTGGGGGTGGTTTTTAGATTTGACTCGAGATATAAATTCAAAGGCATTTTTATTTCATCTTCTGCGAGTCCAAAGGAAAGCCGTATTACAGGATTTGTTTTCAGCCAGGCGGCCGGTGTCTTTTATTGTGTGGATACCTCCAATCACCAGATACTCTGTTTTGACCGGGAGGGGAAGTTGAAATTCTCTTTTGGAAACCGCGGTGCCGCCGAGGGTCAATTCAATTTTCCTACCCATATTACGGCGGACAAAGAATTTATTTACGTCACTGATGCATTGAATTTCCGGGTCCAGATTTTCGGTCATTCCGGCACGTTTATGCGGATCCTCGGTTCCCACGGCAGGGGCGGCGGGAATTTTTCCAAACCCAAAGGTATTGCAGTGGACAAGGAGCGGCACATTTTCGTAGCAGATGCCATGTTTGACAATGTTCAGATTTTTGATTTCAACGGTCAATTTCTCTATTATTTTGGCGGTCCCGGCCATCACGATGGTGAATTCTGGATGCCCACGGGCATCATGGTAGACAACGACAACACCATCTGGGTTGCTGATACCTACAACAACCGCATCCAGGTTTTTAAATTGGAGGAGGATGCCTCATGAAAATGAGAATGAAGGAGATTGCATGTATCCTGGTATGGATGTCGAAAGTTACTATCACGATTATTTGCCTGTCTGTTTTTTCCTTTGCCGGCAGCATCAAGTATACCAAACATAACCTTTCATCAGGCAGCCCTATGGGGGGGATAAAGTCCAGCGACACCTCCATAATCTGTATTTTTTGCCATACCACTCATTCATCTGCTTCCCATGCTCCATTGTGGAACCGGGAGGTCCCCAATGTGGTCTATACCCTTTATGATAGTACTACTCTCTATTCCACCCCTGATCAGCCGGACGGTGCGTCAAAATTATGTCTTTCCTGCCATGACGGAACCATTGCCCTGGGAAAAGTAATCAGTAAAAAAAAGGAATTTGTCATGTTGAATACCAGTATGGGGCGAATTCCCCACGGCCGGAGCACTAACCTGGGCAGTGACCTTTCCGACGATCACCCAATTTCCTTTAATCCGTTATTAGCAGTGAATACTTCCGATGAACTGGCTCACCCCTTCCCCGGTGGACGAGTTCAGTATGATGTTAATGGTAAGGTCCAGTGCACCACCTGTCACGATCCTCATGATAACAGCTTTAGCAAATTTCTTGTCAAGAGTGAACTGAACGGCGGGCTTTGCAAGACCTGTCATCAGCTTACCGGTTATAATGGAATCTCTTCCCACGATCTTTCAACCAGGGATGTGCGCGGCATACCCGGGGCTTCCTGGCCCCATACTCCCTTTTCCACTGTTGGGGACAACTCCTGTATGAATTGTCATCGCAGTCACAGTGCTGAAGGCAAGGAGCGCTTACTCAACGCCCTTGAGGAGGATGTGTGCCTGGGCTGCCACAACGGGAAAGTAGGAAAAGATATCAAATCCCTGCTGAGAAAAACCAGTGGTCACAATGTAGATTTCTACCGGGGGATTCATGACCCCACAGAGAATATTCTTTCGGTTTCAGTGCATGTGGAATGCGCAGACTGTCACAATCCGCATCGGCTGAACGGTACGCCCGCCAATGCCCCCAATGTTAGCGGCAGATTAGCCGGGGTGTCCGGGATGTCGGTCACTGGCTCAATGAGGGAACAGGCGCAGTATGAATATGAAATTTGCCTCAAATGCCACGGCCAGGATAAATACCGTGTTACCACCACCATCAGGCGAATGATAGACACTTCCAACATACGGGTGGCCATTAATCCCTCTAATACCAGTTTTCATGCCATTGCCAGCCAGGGAAAAGCCCGCTGGGTGCCTTCGCTAAATCCCCCCTATACCGTATCGTCACGCCTTTATTGTACCAATTGTCACAACAGTGATGCCGCAGACCGGGCCAATGGGAATGCTGCTAATGGTCCCCATGGGTCCAGGTATGAATATATCCTGGAACGCCAGTATTTGACTACGGATTATACGCACTGGACCGAAGCCAATTACGCCCTTTGCTATAAATGTCACAACGCCATTATCCTTTTTGACGACAATCTCAGTGGATTTGAAAAACATGAAACCCATGTCAGGGGAGCAGATACCCCTTGTTCAGTTTGTCATGATCCCCATGGCTCCCCCAATAACGTGGGATTAATTAATTTTGACACCAACGTGGTTTTCCCCAACCTGAACGGTGAATTGAAATTCGAAGTTATCGGCAATACCGGGTACTGTTATATGCAGTGCCATGGGCAAAACCACGGTCCAAAAGAATATATAAGGAAATAAATGAGTATAAAGGTTTTAGTAATAATAACGGTATTATTCATATTCCCGCTTACGTCGTATGGTGCCGACTGCACCACATCGGAGTGTCATACAGAATTTAAGAAAATGAAAAATGTACATTTCCCGGCTGGAGATGATTGTACCAGATGCCATGATAAAATCGGGGAACACAAGTTTAAAATGGTAGAACAGCGGGAACTTTGTTTTGATTGCCATGATGAGAACAGGAAACGAAAGTATGTCCATGAAGCGGTCACTTCCCTGGAATGCAGCTCATGTCATAATTCCCATGGGGGCAATTATAAGTATTATTTGTTATCGGAACGAATAGATACCATGTGTTTTGAATGCCATGACCAGGCCCCCATGACCAAAAAAGTGGTGCACCAACCCCTGGCAGAAGGAGACTGCACCGGCTGTCATAAACCCCATTCTTCGGATCACCCGGTATTATTAATCTCTAAGAAAGAGGAATTTTGCGTTAAATGTCATGAGGATATGGCGTTTCTTTTGAAGAAAAGTAAGAAATTGAAGGTTCACTCTATTGTAGTAGAAGGGTGTGAGAATTGTCACAACCCCCACTCCACCGATTACAAATACATGTTGACGGCTGCTCCCGGGGACATATGCGGGAGCTGTCATGAAGAGATCGGGGAAAAAGCAAAATCGGCAAAATTCAAGCACCTGGCACTGGGAAAAGAAAAAAAATGCTTAACCTGTCATGAGGCTCATTGCTCAGACTTCGAGTCCAATTTGATAAAAAAACAGACGGAGCTTTGTATCGACTGTCACAACAAATGGATAAAAGGAACCGATGGAAAAGAGTTTAATATCTATAAGATGGTAAAAGATAATCCCTTCAAACACCAGCCCATCGAAGGCGGGGAATGCCAGGGGTGTCATGATCCTCATGGTTCTAATTCTTACAAAATCCTGAATGCTCCATACCCCCCCAGGTTTTATTCGGAATTTAAAGTAGAGAATTATGAGTTGTGTTTCCAGTGTCATGATTCGGCATTGGCAGAAATAAAAGTGACCAGTAAAGCTACAAATTTCAGGGATGGGACACAAAATCTTCATTACCTTCATGTGAACATGAAGAAGGGAAGAACCTGCCGGGTCTGTCATGAGGCTCATGCTTCAACATCAAAAAAACTAATTAGGGAAACCACTCCTTTTGGGAAATGGAGCCTTCCTATTGGATTTAAAAAGAGTCCCTCTGGCGGAAGCTGCCTTTCCGGTTGTCATAAACTCGAATCATACAGCAAAGATAAAAAATAAGAGGTGAAAAATAACCGTTTATTCTTGCCTTTCTCATTCGCTTCTCTTTGCAATCTGGTGAATAATATCATAGAAAATGAAATGATGAAAAGGGAAAAATATGTACCAATAGATTTTGCCCCAAAGGCTGCGGGGAGAAAAAAACGCTTTTATAGACAACAGGTTATTATCCTGTTCCTGATCGATATTAAATTTCAGCCATGCTTTGCCCGGCAATTTCATCTCGGCACGTAAGAGTAACATTTCGTTTTCTTTCATCTCTTCTACTCGCCAAAAATCGATCACGTCATTTACTCGCAAATTTGAATGACTCCGCCTCCCTCGTGATGTCCCAATCCCCATGAATATCCGGTCAATCATTCCTCGAAGCCTCCATAGTAAATTACTATTGAACCATCCATTTTTTCCTCCTATTTTACAGAGATTTCTGAAAATAGAGGCTCTATCCTTTTTTGTATAAATCGAATATGCACTGGTATACCTGGGAGGCTCGGGAAGCTCCCTCAGTTTTATGGCTAATTCATGAGCGGGAGGGTACGCATCCGACCACCTGGTATATATTTTATCCTGTTCTTCACGTGTCATCGCCCTTATAATGGCCTCTTTATATGTTAGTGGCTTAAAAGGGATTAAGTTCCTTATATTGTCATTCGTGCAAACCACCTCATTTTTACACCCCCCCATCAAACACATGGTTATCCTGGCAGGTACCGGTGTCAAAAGACTTGTGATATATGCATAACCCTTTGAAAAAGAAAATGGCAAAGGGACAAAAATCCTTTTCTTACAAAGAATATCCGCAAGTATCTTCATCATTTCTTGGTAACTTAGAATATCCCTGCCACCAATATCGTACGATTTTCCCTCTGTTTCTTCCAATTCCAAAACACCCACAAGATACTTTATTACATCACGGACAGCAATGGGCTGACATTTGGTCCTTGCCCAGGTAGGAGAAAGAAGGAGGGGAAAGTTTTTTACCAGGTTTTTGATAATTTCATAAGATGCACTCCCTGAACCGATAATAATCGCTGCCCTGAGAACGGTTACCGGTACTTTCCCTTTTTTTAGCTCCTCAGCGACCTGCATCCTGCTCCTGAGATGAGCAGATAGATTGGCATCGATATCGCCAAGTCCGCCTAAATAGATCATCCGACTTATTTTATTTTCTTTTGCCGCTTCCCTGAAGTTCACAGCAGCCTGGATATCTACCGCCTCAAATTTTTTCTCCCCCAACCGCATCGAGTGAATCAGGTAATAAGCAGTATGAACCCCTTTCATGGTTTTTTTTAATCCTTCTTTATCAAGTGCATCCACAACATGAATTTCAGCCTCTGGCCATCGTTCCCTGTATTCTGGGGAATCTGCTCTTACCAGCACCCTGACCTGGTATCCTCTGGCTAATAGTTCCGGAACCAATCGTCCACCGATGTAACCGGAAGCACCGGAAACCAGGATTTTCCCGATCCCAGGCTGTGGTGTCGTTGGTAAATCGGCACAGAAAAGATAATTTTTCTCTACTTCTCCTTCTACTTCCATTTCAAAAACTCCTTAAATGAAGTCTTATGAAAATAAGAGCCAATACAAAGGGCAAGCCCAGAGATTCCTACTTTGTAGGGCCACCTATAATGATAATTGATTTTTTCTGGTTTGTCAACAAAATGCTATGTAACTATTCAGTTTTCAAACGTAAAATGCTATCATGCGTCCATGATTGAGCGAGCCTCAGGGAGGTGGCCATAAGGACACCGGACGGGCGAGTGAAACATGAACGCATGATGGCATGATAAGTTTTCCAAAAACTGAATCATTACAATACAATATTTGCTTTGAAAAGCCTTCAAACCAAAAATAGAGTTTTTGGGGGTTGACATAAACGCACATAATTCTTACAATGTAGGATTGTCATTTATTGAAACGTAGGAGGTAAATTTAAATGAAATGTAATGTTGGAAAAAAAGATCGGATGATTCGTATCATCATTGGATTAGCTATACTTATTCCCCATTATGTCTATTATGCAATAACAGGATACTATTGTGTATGGGCGAATCTGGGATATATCCCGTTATTGACCGGATTGTTCAAATTTTGTCCCCTTTATATCCCATTCAAAATAAACACCACCAAAAAAGCGGGGGATAAAAAATAGAAACAGAAAATCATGAAGTGAATCAGTACAATAATGAGGTAAGAGTGAGCCATCGGTTTCTGATTTTTATTGTTTTTATTTCCCTATTCTTCACACTCCTTTACCCGGTAGATGTGGAGGATGAAACCTGCCTGGATTGTCATTCGGATACCGATCTTACGACTGTACGGGGAAAAAAGGAGATTTCCCTCTACATCGATAGTAAAATTCTGGCTGATTCGATTCATCAGGAAGTAAAATGTATTGCGTGTCATACCGATGCCAATGTTGAAGACTTTCCCCACAAAGAAAGGCTGGCACCGGTTTTTTGTGGGAATTGTCATGATAACCAGCAATTGGAGTTTGATTCTGGAATTCATGGACAGGCGCTCAAGCGTAAACAGATCTATGCACCGGGGTGTACCGAATGCCATGGCAAGCACGATATTTTATCGACCCAGCACCCGAAATCGCCCTCTTATAAGATGAATATTCCCTTTTTGTGTGGGAAATGTCACCGGGAAGGCGCACCTGTTGCCAGGATTTATAAAATTACAGAGCATAATATCGTTGAAAATTACAGCTTGAGTATTCATGGAGAAGGCCTGTTTAAAAAGGGGTTGACGGTTACTGCCACCTGTGTTGACTGCCATAACAGCCATATGATCCTGCCGCATACCCGGTCGAAATCATCTATATCCCCACGTAATATCGCACAAACATGTATGAAGTGCCATGGAAAAATTGAAGCGGTTCACGTGAAAGTAATCGAAGGGAAAAAGTGGACAGAAGCCCCTGGCTCTATCCCGGCATGTACCGATTGTCATCTTCCCCATAAAGCACGAAAAGAATCCATGGCACTTAATGTTTCAGATCGGGCGTGTTTGAAATGTCATGGGAAATCAGCTGTTCATAAAGTAACCAATGGGAAACACGTTTCACTCTACGTTAATAAGGAAGAGTTATCACGATCGGTCCATAAAGAGGTGACCTGTGTGAAATGTCATTCGGATGTTAAGCCGAAGCTGCACCGCCCATGTGAAACAGCAAAAAAAGTAAGCTGCGCTGGCTGCCATATTAAGATCAATGAAGAATACTTTATCAGTGGTCATGGGCAGGGATACAAACAAGGCAATAAGCATGTCCCGGAATGTATTACCTGCCATGGTTACCATGATACAAAATCACACCTTGATGAAACGGCCAAAACCTTTCGTGCCTCTATACCTTCTTTATGCGGTGAGTGTCATCGAGCAGACACCAGGGTGGAAGAGACAAAAGCATTGGCTGAGACCAATGCATTTTTTGATTATTCCAAAAGTGTTCATGGTAAAAGTCTAACCGAGAAAGGCCTCCTACCCAGTGCAGTGTGTACCGATTGCCATACAACCCATATGGAGTTAAATCATAAAGACAGTCGGTCATCGGTTTACTCAAAGAATATTCCAGCCACCTGTGCAAACTGTCATCGTGGTATCTATAAGGATTTTACCAGGAGTGTTCACTTTTCTGTGGATGAACGGGAAATGAAAAAATTACCTACATGTACTGACTGTCATTCATCTCATAAAATTTCCGAGGTACATAGAGATCAATTTATGTTCGAGGTAACCGATCAATGTGGGTCATGCCATGAAGACCTGTCTGCAACCTATCTTGACACCATGCATGGGAAGGCATACAGACTTGGATATGCCAAATCAGCGAAGTGCTCCGATTGTCATAATGCCCATTTAATTTTAAATGTTTTAGACCCCAATTCAAGTGTTGGGCTCCATCATATTGTTAATACCTGTCAAAAATGCCACGAGGATGCCAATCAGCGGTTTACCGGATATTTGACACATGCCACCCATCATGATCCTGTAAAATACCCGATTTTATATTACACCTATTGGGCCATGACTATTTTACTGATAAGTGTCTTTACTTTTTTTGGTATTCACACCCTTTTATGGCTGCCCCGTTCATTCAGGCATTTGAGAGAAAGGAAAAAACAGGAAAAGGAAATTCGCACAAAATATTACATCAGGCGTTTTGAAGTGTCCCATCGAATCACCCATTTGTTTGTCATTATCAGCTTTATGTCGTTAGCATTAACAGGTATGATGTTAAAATTTTCCGGTATGCCCTGGGCTGGTTATATTGCAAACTTAATGGGGGGTGTGAAAACAGCAGGTATCATTCACCGTATTGCTGCGCTTATTACCTTTGGATATTTCCTGTCACACCTATTTCTATTGATAAAAAAGAAGCGAGCCTTCAAAACCCGGTGGAAAGATTTTATATTTGGACCTGATTCGATGATGTTTAATAAGAAAGATTTAAGTGATTTTTGGGCCACTTTAAAATGGTTTGTGGGGAAGGGACCAAGACCCCATTATGGCCGCTGGACCTATTGGGAAAAATTCGACTATTTTGCAGTCTTCTGGGGCGTTGCAATCATTGGATTCTCTGGGTTATTACTGTGGTTTCCTGAATTCTTCACAAAATTTCTACCCGGGTGGTTGATTAATGTTGCCACCATTGTGCATAGTGATGAAGCTCTGTTAGCCGTTGGTTTTATATTTACGATCCACTTTTTCAATACGCATCTGCGGCCCGATGCATTTCCTATGGATAAAGTTATTTTCACAGGCCTGGTCCCCCTGGAAGAGTATAAAAAAGATCGTCCCCATGAATTTGAAGAATTAAAAAAGAGTGGACAGTTAAAGAAAATAGTGGTAAAGGACTATATCCCGAAAAAGTGGGACAAATTCATATATATTTTGGGGTTTACATTTTTATCTTTTGGAGTTATACTCATATTGTTGATAATCTATTCGGTTCTATTTGGGTATCAATAACACGTAAGAATATCTAATATTAATAAGGATTAACCGTGATGAAAATGAAATTGAAAGTAAAAAAATGGACAACCTACATTCCCCTGCTGAGTGCACTGCTGCTAATGGTATTGATCTCCTGCAGCGAAGGGAGCAAGGTTCGCAAATACAGGGAAAAAGCCGCACCTGTTAAAAAGGAAGCGGCCCTTCCGGGACCGACTGCCACCCCCGGTCATACCCATTTCCAATGGGATAAACCCGACGGATGGAACGAAGTACCCAAAACCCGGGGAATAAGGCTGGCTGCCTTCACCATCAAATCACAGAACAGGGAATCTATCTGTACGATTATACCATTGAAAGGGGAAGCCGGTGGACTGAAAGCCAATGTGATACGATGGCTGGGACAGATTAATGTCAAGATGGAACCAGGAAGCAATAAACTGGACAAATTCCTGGCCTCCGGAGAAAAATTCCTGACAAAAGGAGGATTCCCCACAGTCCTTATGGATTTAACTTCCGTAACACCCAATCCAAAGGATAGGTCTATCCTGGCTGCTGTTATAACAATCGATGGGAATTCCGTCTTTATTAAAATGATAGGCGAGAAATCACATCTTATAAAAAACAAAGAAAAATTTAAAGCACTCTGCCAATCATTTTCTTTAAAGTCGGAGATGTAAATCATGAAGAATCAATTAAAAAAATTAGCCTCCAATAAAATAATTAAAACAGGCGCATCATTAAAATTGACCGTCGTGTGTTTGGTGATACTGGCTACCCTGGTGGTATGGGGGACGGTCTACCAGGCCGAACATGGACTGTACCAGGCTCAACAAAAATTCTTCCACTCATGGTTCTTTTTGATCTTTGGATTCATTCCTTTCCCAGGGACAGTGCTTATCATGTTTGTCCTGTTCCTCAATTTAGTGTGTGCAATCATTTTCCGAATCCCTTTCAGATTCTTTAACATGGGAAATATCATAACCCATATGGGGATTATTGTGCTTTTGGTGGGCGGTTTTTTCACCTTCTACTTCTCCGAAGAGTCCTCTTTGATGCTGAGAGAGAGGGAAACCTCCCAAATGTCCGAATCCCGTCACCTGTGGGAACTGGCCGTTTGGGAAAAAAAAAGCGGAGAAAGAGATATCTACGCCGTGGATACAAAGGGTGTCGATGCTGGCGACTCTATCCTGATAGAGGACCTGAACCTGGAATTGCAAATAAAGGAATATTATAAAAACTGCTCTGCTTTCAGAGACATCACAGACACCAGCATAGTTGAAAATAAAATGATCAATGCCTCAGGAATACAAGTTTTGAAAGCGCTGCCCAATGCCGCAGAAGTGACAGACAATACGGCCGGTGTCGTTTTTAGTGTTTTTAATATCAATCCTGCCACCGATCCCCATAAAACACTCCTGCTTTATGGAGAAGATGTCCTCCCCACACCAGTCACTATCAATAGTCAGACTCTATTCTTCTCCCTCAGGAAGAAAAAAATAGTGCTGCCCCTTTCTATCACCTTGAAGGACTTTAAAGTGACATTTTATCCCAATTCCACAATCCCCAAAAGTTATGAAAGTAGAGTCTCCATCAAAGCAGAAGGGGGCATAAAACGGGATGTAGTGATTTCCATGAACAAACCGCTGAGATTTAAAGATCTGACCTTTTTTCAATCTTCATATTTTATTTCACCGGACGGTTCCGAATACACCATCTTAGCAGTCGTAAAAAATTTCGGCAGGCTGCTTCCCTATTTCTCCAGTATTTTGATCTTCCTGGGATTGGTCATCCATTTTTTGGTAAAGTTATTCAAAAGTAAAAAAAGGAGCCGCTGAATCATGGGCCACTGCACCTATAACTGGAATAAAAAAATAAAGGGAAAAGGAAAAAAAAAGAGGTTGGTAATGAAAAAAATGAAGAATAGGAAAATAAAAGTTTCGATGGTGGTATTAACCGGCTTGGTCATCTGGGGTTTATCAGGCAGCAAATTGGCATTTGCAGAAGGAGAAGGAGTCTCTTTGAAACACCTGAGAAAACTTGCCATCATGGAAAATGGTCGAATAAAACCGTTGGATACGTTTGCTCAAAACATGTTAAAACAATTTTCCGGTCAAAGCAGGTTCCAAAAAAAACCGGCGATTCAATGGCTGGTGCGTGTTCTTTTTACACCTGAACATACGCATAATGATAAGGTATTTCTCATCACCAATCCTGAGGTGCTGGATTCCATCAATGTGGAGCGTGTCGGCAAAGCCAGGGACAGGTACAGCTTTTCGCAGTTAAGGGAAGGGCTGCCAATCCTTCGGCAATTGGCCATAAAAGCATCCAGTATAAAGGGGAATAATAGGTCCTTTATCGAGAATGAGATTATTGCTCTCTACAATAAGCTCTACATCTTTCAGCAGTTACTGGTTAGTTTTCAGTTCCTCTTTCCCCACCCGGATTTTACAGTGAGCGATGCCGAAATCCTGAAGACTCTTAACCTACCTGAAAATAAAAAACATTTCAGCTTTTTTGATATGATTGAAAGAAAAAGAGAACTCCTGGAGTTGAAAACCGCGATTGAAAGTAAAAACCGAACGGAATGGACGCTGGCTGAGACGAACCTGTTGGATATGGCAAAACGGATGGACGCATGGTCCAACCTCTACCGGGACTTACCCTTAGCGATTATTCCTGCTGCCAAAAAAGGCGAAGCAGAAGAAAAAAAGTGGTTGAGCCCCTGGGATATTTTATCACCCCTCGGAGATGGAACCATCAGGAAAGAGTTGAAGTTGATACGGGATTTTGTTCAGGCCTATGTGGATAATGACCAGGAGCAATTTGACAGGGCAGTGATGGCCTTTAATCGGCTTATCCTGGAACAATCCAGGGGCCAGGTCAGGGAACATGCGATATCTCTTGAGGTCTTTTACAATCAGGTAGACCCCTTTTACAAGTTGAAATTTTTATATGGATTTTCAGTCCTATTTATCTTGCTCTCTTTTATCCTGTTAAAGAAGTGGTTTTACAGGCTGGGATTTCTTTTACTGACAGCCGGTTTCCTGCTCCATATGTTTGGAACCATTGCTCGCGTGGTTATCATGTTACGCCCCCCGGTCACCAATTTGTATGAGACGTTTATCTTTACAGGATTGATTACTGTGCTGCTGGGAATAATCCTGGAATTGTTTAAAAAAAGAAACATTGGCATTATAACCGGAGGTTTGTCAGGTTTGGTGATGTTGATGATTGCTGGTAAATATGCATTAGAGGGTGACACCATGGGCATGCTGGTGGCAGTACTGGATTCCAATTTCTGGCTGGCCTCTCATGTGATTACAATTATCCTGGGATACGCAGGCATCGTACTTTCAGGTTTTATTGGTCATGTTTATATTCTGCAGCGAATATTTCGCCCAGGAAAGAAAGAGTTACTAAAAAATACCTTCCAGGCCGTCTATGCTACCCAGGCCTTTGGGATCATTTTTACTTTCCTGGGAACGGTTCTTGGCGGTATATGGGCAGATCAGAGCTGGGGACGATTCTGGGGTTGGGACCCGAAAGAAAATGGTGCATTACTGATTCTTTTATGGTCAGCCATTCTTTTTCACGCCAAACTGGCAAACTGGATAAAGGAGATCGGAATGGCCTTTGGAACCATTATTGGAGTGATTGCTGTGTCATTGGCCTGGTTCGGCGTGAATTTACTGGGAGTAGGACTTCATTCGTACGGTTTTACCTCAGGTATCGCCAAAACCCTCTTCATTTTTATCTTATTTGAAGTGATGTTTATTTTTGCGGGAACATTTATGTTGAGAACCGGCAAAAACCACCTGAAAGTAAAAGGTAATGTGAAAACGTTTGTGAAATAGAATGAAAAGAGAAGGGCCCACGCCATTACGAACACACGGAAAAACACAGAAAAAAAATATCTTTTTGTGTATTTCTGTGTATTCTGTGTATTCGTTATTACGTGGGCTCTTAAAATGACAAGGAGAAAATATGAGAAAAGGCAAATTTAACCATTTTCAATCATTATCATTGGTATTTGCATATCTGGTTCTCGGAATGCTGTTCAGTTGCTTGTGCTTCGCACCATCCGTATTAAACGCAGAAACCACCAATGAAGATTGTCTGGCATGTCATTCGGATAAAGAGCTGGAGCCTGAAACCGAGAGAGGTAAGACATTAAAATTATTTGTGCCGGAAAATGCGTTGAATGGGAGCGTGCATGAGGACTTATCCTGTACGGATTGTCATAAAGGTGAGGACAAACGTGCATTTGATGATGTGCCGCACGGCAGCAAAGAGAAACCCCTCAGAATCGATTGTGCCGAGTGCCATGACGATATTTATACTGATTTTATCAAGAAGGATATCCATGGGCAGGCCTACCAGGAGAAAAATCCCAGGGCACCCTATTGCAGCAACTGTCATGGGGGCCATGATATTCTTCCCCTGTCATCTCCTGATAGTCGAATGTCAAAAAAAAACCAGCCAGATAATTGTGGAAAGTGTCACGGCCAGGAAAAATTGAACCTGGAAGAGGGAATCACCAAACGAAATCTGATCTCTCGATATAAAGGCAGTGTTCACTATCAAGCCATAAAAGAGGGGAAGAACGGTGCCAATTGCACCGATTGTCACAGTCATCATAATGTACTTCCGTCAGCGTCGACAGCTTCAACAGTGGCGCCAACAGAAATTATGCACATATGCCAGAGATGTCACCCCAACGAGGTCAGAACCTACAACAACGGTCCCCATGGTAGAAGCCTGAGCCATGGTAACTACGATGTCCCCAATTGTACCGTATGTCATGGTGACCATGACATGGCATCGCTTCGCATCAGGGTTGGAGATGCGAAGCAGTGGGCGTCTACCCAGGTATGCATTTGGTGTCACAATAATGAACGGATGATGGCCCGGTATGGTCTGGATACCATACCCGTTCAAAGTTACATGGAAGATTTTCACGGGTTGACGCAGAGGGGCACAATGGGTGCCAGCGCCACCTGTTCCGACTGTCATGATCCCCATCATTCCCTGCCTGCGGACCATCCGGCTTCCCGTATGCATATTTCAAATCGGGGCACTGCCTGTGGTAAATGTCACGGAAAAGTGACTGAAAGTTTTGCCCAGAGCTTTACCCATCGAAAAGCCATGGAGCGGTCAGGTACACGCATCGAAAGTATTATCAGGAATATTTATATTATTCTAATCATCGGCACTGTAGGGGGAATGCTATTTTATAATTTCCTCATCTGGCTGTGGGCCGTTCGAAAGAAGTTGTTAAAACAGCGGACACAAAAGCATGTGAGACGCATGACCCGTTACGAACGGATCAGTCACTGGATCCTGTTTATTACTTTTTCTGCATTGGCTATCACCGGCTTCGCTCTCAAATTTCCAGAAGCGTTCTGGGCCAAATGGCTCTTTGCTATGGGGATGAATGAAACCATTCGGGCGTTTATCCATCGGTTCGCCGCCTCTGTGATGACCATTAACCTGATAATATTTGGGCTCTATATGATCCTTAAAAAACGCGGTAGAGGAATTCTGAAGGAGATTCTCCCCAAAAAACGAGATTTTTCAGACTTCTCTAAATCGATACGATTTTACCTGGGAATTTCAAAAAGCAAAACCCAGCCAAAACATGCCGTTTTTAATTTTGGTGAAAAGTTTGAATTCTGGGCCCTGGTATGGGGAACGATTATAATGCTTTTATCTGGATTAATACTCTGGCTTCCCAAAGCCATACCCGAAGGATGGCCTTCCTGGGTGATTTCCGTTGCCCGGATCATCCATTATTATGAAGCGTTGTTGGCCACGCTGGCGATCCTGATCTGGCATGGGTTCCACACGATGTTTCATCCGGATGAGTACCCCATGAACACGTCCTGGCTTACCGGGTATATCACCGAAGAGGAAGCCAAACACCATTTTGAGACGGAAGCCATTGAAAAGATGCAAAGATCTGCGAAATCAATCAAAACATCTCAAGAAGAGATTGAGTGAAAAATTCTGAATAATTAAATAAATTTTTGCTTGTTGACTTTTTTTTATTACTTTTTGCTATACGTATGATTGATTTTTCCCCAGGCTTCCTTAAAATCAAACCCTTTAAAGGTAGGGCTTTTTTTATTGTGACACTTTTTGCAGGTCTCTTCATTAGGAATGATCATACCGTTTTCAATCGCTTTTTGTCTGTCTTTCATTATGCTCATCTTTTTGTAAACAGAACCAGGACCGTGACAGGATTCACACCCCACACCCTCAAATGTTGCTGCATTTGCATCCCCGATTTTATAACCGCCTGCATTAAAAGCAGTGGTATGGCATTCGAGACATTCCGCTTTTTTATCATCCCCGGATTTTTTCAATGTTTCAAACGCTTTTGCATGGGGACCTGCCTCCCATTTCTCAAAGACCGTGCCTTTTTTTTCACCCTTGTGGCACATCTTACATTTTTTAGCACCGACGTATTCAAAATCACCGGCATAAACCACGGAAAATACAAGAGTTAAGCTGATAATCACAAAAAATAATTTTTTCATTTAATTCCTCCTTTTGAATAAGAGCCCACAGAATACACAGAAAAACACAGAAAAAAATAGAGGGAGATTATGACGAAAGAAGTTCTGTGTCCTTCTGTGTATTCTGTGGGCCCTTTTTTTTTCATTTTTTTTCATGAATTTTTTAACATTACCCTATATTTTAAGAGAGCTAATTTTATTTGTCAATCCCCCAAAAGGTCTAATTTTGGTTTGAAAATATTTTAAAAAATTACAACTAAAGTTGTAATTTTCACGAAACTCAGTCATTCGAATACGAATTCTGCCAATTCTGGGAATAATAATTTCGATCTTGATCACGATTCACTACTTCAGATTTATTTAAGCGCTTCTTCGATTAATTTTTCATAGAGTTCAGGATTGTGAATACCTTTACTCCCGTCTTTTTCCAGCAGCATCAGGATATCATATGCATAATCACCTTTCCTGTACTTTTTGCTGGGTACGTTTACTTTTTCTCTCAATCGCTTCAACAATTCCAGGGTAGCGGTTTCCCACTCATCAAACATTTCTTCATAATCTTTTTCATGACAGTTGGAGCACACGGTTTTGCCGGGACGGTACAATTTCTCATTCTCATCCTTGTGGCAGTCAAGGCAGGCCACGTCACTGGCCATGACATTGGGTATTTTGAAAGTTGAAAAGGCAAGTTTGCTGTAATAGATGGAATCCTGGGTCTCATGGCACCTCTTGCATACCGGTTCCTTCCTTTTTTTATCTTCTTTGTGATGACAATTCATACAGTCTTGCTTCCCAATGATCAGTTGGCCGTGGATGCGTTCGTTTGAATGGCATTGGCTGCAGGTCAGCTGTTGTTTTTTGAGGTGGTTCAAATGGGAATATTTCCATCCAAAAATCTTTATTACTCTCCGTTCGAACCCTACATGACAGTTGGAACATTCACCCGGCACAATATGGATATCTTGTTCAAAATAGGGCAGCTTTTTCACGGACTTGATATCTTGCAAGCTTGTTTTTGCCAATTGATACGCTTTTTCCATCAGCTTGTTGGCAAAGGCAATGTTATGAATGGAATTGCCATATTTCACCAGTTTATAATTATACACAGCATCGTCGAGTTTTTGTTTGGCTGTTGAATAACCTTTTTGGGTTTTATTTTTTTCTAAAATTTTTTGTGCTGCTTCAAGAACATTTGAAAGCTGTGAAAGTTTACGGTTGGTTTGAGTTTTCCAACCTTCAAGTATTTTATTATACCCTTTCCCATGACAGGGGTCACAGGAATGGGCATTGGCCAGTAAGATTTCTCCTTTTTCCTGGAATTCATCGGCAGATTGATGGTAAATATGGCAAGCCTGGCAATTCAACCCATCCAGGTACATGGGACTGGGATGGTCTGGAATCCCTTTTCCACCTCTGCCTGTAAAGAGATACAATTGTGCATTATGGAAATCCGGATGGCAGGAATGACAGTCGGGTTTTACAAATTCAGTCCTGGAAACGGATTTATGTTGAATCTCTGTGTGACACTGGTCGCATTCGATTTTGTGATCCGTGATATGGTTTTTATGCATCAGGGGAATATCGTTGTAGAATTTTATCTTTTCCGTCTCAGCGTGACAGGTGCTGCACCGGATTTTCGGAACAGTTCCATCACCAATCACCATGCTGCCGTGACATTTTTGGCAATTGATTTTTCTTTCCATCACCCATTTGTGATCATAAGGGACAACAGAGTCGTCCCCTTTTTTAACCTTAATATTAACATTAATATTAATATTATCCGTGGGAGGCTCATGACATTTGGTACATTCTTTGATGGAAGCTTCTTCCTCGGTGTGCTTAAAATGGCAAAGAAAGCAGGTGCTTTCTGTCACGGATATATGACTGCCCTGGACAATCTGGGAGTGGCAGCTGGTACATCGTAATTTTTTCCCCCTGCGCAGCTCTTTAAGATGAGGTGCATGATCAAAAATAATGTTCTTTTTAAAGTTTACTCTCCCGGACAGGGTGCGGCTTACATGACACCCACTGCGCATACAGCTTTCATCGGAAATCTCAGCCCAGGGCTTTTTCCGTTTGTAAACCCCGGTAAAGTAGTTCACCAACATTGATAAAGCGGTAAATTTTCCTTTTATTTTGTTTTTTAAACCGGGAGGAAAATGGCAGTCTGTGCAGGTGACATGGTTGTGGGACGATTTTTTCCAACTGGCATAATAGGGTTTCATGTTGTGACAGGTATTACAAAACCTGGGAGTAGAAGTCACTTCAAGGGTAATTGTCAATAATGCTATTGCTACTACCAGTGTCACGATACCTGCAAGGATGAGACGTTTCCACCCTTTTCCCCACACAAAATAGTGGAGTGACCGCAGGTTCTGTTTAACCAGCCTAAAAAATTCGCCGATTCGGTTCTTTTTTTTCATTGCTCTCAACGTATTTTTAATAATGCTTAATATTAATAAATGTTAAAGCAGAATTCAACATTGTATCACTATAAAATATCGACGTCAACCTTCCGGAAGTGCTCAAATCCGCCATCTTAATATAGAGATTACTCGTTACACATATCACGGCTAAGTGTTGTGAGGCAAAAGAAGGTTTACTTGCTTGTCATTTGCTCACTTCGTTAAGGAAAAAAAAGGTGTCATGCCAGAAGAATTCCCTCAAACTCAACCTCAGCCTCAACCTTAGTCCTAAACGTACCGAAATACGGGACCGGCAAGAAAGTATTCATTTCCTACGGGTGATTGACCCCCTCCTACGGGTACTTGACATACTTCCTACGGGTCCCTGACCCCTTCCTACGGGTCCTTGACACACTTCCTACGGGGGGGGTGACCCATTCCTACGGGTCTCTGACCCCTTCCTACGGGTCTTTGACATACTTCCTATGGGTAGTTGACCCCTTTCCTACGGGTCCCTGACCCCCTCCTCCGGGTGGTTGACCCATTCCTACGGGTCCCTGACCCCTTCCTACGCAAAAAATAATGCACTAAATGGAAAGACGGTGGGATTTTAATTTTGAACACTGTTTGTAAAATAATTTCTAACAATACGCCAGGTTGAGGTTAAGACCGAAAGCCGGTGCTGAAAGAACGCTTCCTCCTTCATTAAAAAAAGGTGTCAGACTTAAAAAAAGGTGTCAGACTGGAAAAATTACTTTACCAAGAAGGAAGAAGAATTAAAAATATTAAAAAAATTAATCCAGGCCCATTGAAAATAGTATCCGGCATCGTAAAAAAACGCAACGTCATTCGAAGACAAATGAAAATAACCATAGAGAATTCCCCCTCACCTTACTCAACCCACCCATCTATTTTTATGGAACTAAAGGTTAAAAGTAAACATTTTAAATTTTAGTCGATTGAAAAATCAGGGTAATTATGATAAAATATTTTTTAATGAGGGAATATAAATAAAGGTTTGAAAATTTTTTTGTTTTTTCTTTTTTTCTTACCGTTATTGCAAAATCTATTCAAACGGTGAAACAATGAGATTAATGACAGTATTGGTAAAGGTAAGGGTACTGGTATTATTTTTGTTCCTGTTTATGGGGCCTGTTATAACGATCCTTTTTGCCGGGGATGTGACCTTTTTTGGGCCCAAGCAGTATACCCGCAGTAAAGGGAAACCGGTCACGGAAACAGATACGTTTCCCTGTCTACCCAACTATACGGGAACCGGGTTTACATTGCGGTTGATCAATGGTGATTCCCAGGGCAACCATCGGGTCTCCAGCGCCGTGATCAGGTTCAATGGGATACAGGTAATGAACCCATCGGAT
>Ga0180437_10001044_pt1 | contig 48995 bp, 73 predicted proteins | sample SS_ome_4_FD_132410 | JGI IMG/M metagenome (GOLD analysis project Ga0180437, IMG submission 132410) | Hypersaline lake sediment archaeal communities from the Salton Sea, California, USA - SS_3_D_1 metaG | ecosystem: Environmental > Aquatic > Non-marine Saline and Alkaline > Hypersaline >... | reverse complement strand
TCGAGTTGAGCACTTTGATCCGAAGCCAAAGGTCTTTGTACAGCCCTCGGCCAGCTGTGACAGAAGAAGCTATCCACATCCTAAGCTAAAAAGGGTAGTGATGGAGCTTACAAAGCAGGGTATTGCCTGTTTTATAGCTACACATAGTGAGGATTGGCCTACGGACACTTTGTGGAACAATATTCCTGGAGCAAACGAGCTCAGGAACTGGAATGTGCGTGAGCTTGCAGCTGTAATGACACATTGTGACCTGGTTCTTTGTCAGGACTCGGCTATTCTCCATCTAGCTGGAGCTCTGGATATCCCTACAGTAGCTCTATTTGGCCCTACGCATCCTGATGCTAGAATTAACCACTATCCTCGAGCGGTAGCGATCTGGGGAGGGAGAGATCTTAATCCCTGTCCATGTTGGTTTGGTCCATGTTATATTAGCACTGCTTGTTGGAGCAATATCTATGAGGATACAGTTATCAATACCTGTATCAGGCATCTAGAGGAAACGAGGAAATAATGAAGAAGAAGAAGCTTCTTGCATGGTCAGATTCAGCTATTGCCGGAACTGGCTTTGGGGTAGTGAGCAAGCATGTACTCATGGCTCTGTATAAGACTGGGAAGTATGATATTCATCATCTCGCTATCAACTTTAGGGGTGAGTTTACTCGCCCAGAGGATGTTCCTTGGCAGCAGCAGCCTGCCAAACTAATGGACCCAAAAGATCCCCATGGTATGAAGATGTTCTTGAGAACACTTGCTCGAGGGGACTATGATCTTGTTTGGGTCTGCAATGATCTTTATGTAACTAACGAGATTGTTCCTGGCTTGCAGCAGGCTAAGCAGCATCTTTTGAGTAGAGGAAAGAGATGGCCTCAAATTATTTACTACTATCCCGTTGACTGTCAGGTTCCCTCTGACGGAAGTGACTTCCTCAAGGAAGCACATATTCCTGTATGCTATACAGACCATGGGAGAGAAGAGACACTGAAGGTCTTTCCTACAATCCAACCAAAGCTTCGCCAGATTCCACATGGTGCAGATACTAAGATCTTCTATCCAGTTGTGCCAGAGGTTGTTCCTAAGCTGAAAGAGGGCCTTGGCCAGGATCCTGATACACCACTCATCATCAACGTAAATAGGAACTCACCTAGAAAGCAGATCCAGTATTCATTTCTAGCCTTCAAAGAGTTTAAGAAGCACGTGCCTAATGCTGTGATGTACGTGCACTCCAAGGCTCTAGATATTGGTGGAGATCTGGTGAAGGCAGTTAGGACTCTGGGTCTGAGCCCCCAATCTGATATCATCTATCCATTGAAGTATTCAGCTACAAATCCTATTAGTGCGCAGGCTATGAACCAGTTGTACAACGCAGCTGATATGTTTCTAACTACTCATTTAGGAGAGGGCTGGGGTCTTACTATTACTGAAGCTATGGCTGCCGGAACTCCGGTAGTAGCTCCAAGGAATACCTCTATGCCTCAACAGCTAGGTGAGAATAGTGAACGAGGGTATTTGTACGACTGTAACGATACTATCTGGATCGATAACTCTGGGTATCGTCCAAAGGGGCTGATTCCTGATATCGTAGAGCAGATGCTAGCTGCCTATAATGACGGCAATAAGTTCGAAAATCCAAAAGTAGCTGCGGCGCGGGAGTGGGCAATAAAGCATGACTGGTGGGAAGTAACCAAGCAGTGGGTACAGCTGTTTGAGGAGATAGAGTCAGAAAGTAGAATTGTTATCCCGAAGCAAAGAAGTAATAGTCTGGCTATAGCAGAGGTCTAAATATGGAGATTACTTATATCGGAGCATGTCTAGATAGCTCTGGATATGCTGAGGCAGCGAGGAATAACATTGCAGCCCTGAATGCTGTTGGAGTAAAGCAAAAGGTTGTTCCTATTAGTTTTGAGGCCAAGAAGACCAATATGGGTAAGCTTGGTGACTTGATCGATAGTTTGATAGGAGATGATAGAAAAACCAAGATTCGTATCCTTCATGCTACACCACCTAACTATCGTAACTTAGTTAGGAAAGCTCACTATAATATTGGTTACGCAGCCTGGGAGGCTAGTCGTTTACCCGATGAGTGGATACCAATGATTAACCTCTTAGACGAGGTTTGGGTGCCATCTCAACACAACAAAGAGGTTTTTGAGAAGAGCATAGATATCCCCGTTTATGTTATTCCCCATACCTTTGATGTGAATGAAGTAGAGAACCTCGAGCAATCGGAACCTATAGTTAAGGGCCGGGATGGAGAGTTCTACTTCTATTCTATCTTCCAGTGGCTCGAGCGAAAGAATCCTATCGGGCTCTTGAGAGCATTTCTTACTGAGTTCAAGACAGATGAACACGTAACTCTCGTAATGAAAACTTTTCGCCAACATCCAGGACGTCCTGAGGATGCGCAGTCAGTTACTAAGGGTATTCAGGCTATTAAGCATAATCTATATCTTCCTGAGTATCCAAGGCTTTTGTTAATTTCCTCATTGATGACAAGAGACCAGATCCTGTCTCTTCATAAGCAATGCGATTGTTATGTTTCTCTGAATCGCTGCGAGGGATTTGGGATTCCTCTTACAGAGGCTATGCTAGCTGGAAAACCTGTTATAGCTACACAATATGGTGGTGCTGAAGATTTTCTCAATAAGGATAATGGCTGGCCGATAGATTATCAAATGACTCCGGTAGCAGGTATGCCCTGGCCTATGTACAAGGGCTATATGGAATGGGCAGAGCCGGATCTTATGCAGGCTCGCAGAGCTATGAGGTTTATATTTGAGAACAGAGAAGAGGCTGCTGAGAAAGGACAAAGGGCTAAGGCCTGGGTAAAAGAGAACCTAAATTGGCAGACTGTTGGACGGCTTATGAAAGAAAGGTTGGAAAGTATTAATGGATAGAAGCCTAATATTTACTGGTCCAGACTGGGAGAACTGGCTCTATAGAGATTGGTATAGAGGTGGAGCAAACTCCAGGTATCCTACCTGGCAGATTACATTGGGCCTCTTGAATCAGAGGTTCGATAAGCCTCATATTGTGGAGACCGGATGTCAGCGTCTTAAGGATGATCTTGGTGGTGGAATGTCTACTACTTTGTTTTGTGAGTATATAAGCAGGTATGGTGGCAGCCTAGTGAGTGTTGATCTTAGTCCAAACAGTATTTCTGCTGCACAAAAGGTTACTCGTAATTACAATATAGACAAGCAGTTCTTTACTATGGACTCAGTAGAGTTTCTAAACGGTTGGACAGATTCTATTGACCTAATTTATCTTGACAGTTGGGACTATCCCTATGGTCAGATGCTAAACGCATTTGGAGGTCAGAAGAATCTAGTGAATGCAGAAGAGGAGCTCAAGAAGCTTGATGTTAAAGAGATCCTTTCGCGCTTTGGTTCAATTATTGATCCGTGTCAAAAGCATTGCCTAAAGGAAATGAAGGCTGTTGAAAAGAACCTTCATCCTCGATCAATTGTTCTAATAGATGACAATCAGTTGCCAGGTGGCGGAAAGCCTCGGCTTGCTAAAGAGTATCTAGCTGAGCAGGGCTGGGTATGTCTAATGGACTTTCAGCAGAGTCTTTGGATTAGGAGCATCTAATGAAAATTCTGTATCTATCGTGCCATTCAATTTTAGAGTATGACGAAGTTAAGATGCTACACGAGCTTGGACATGAAGTGTTCCCAGCTGGTGCGTATGTTGACCCAAGCAAACCTCATGATGATATGAGGCCTCCTATTACAGGAATGACTGTGGACCCTGATCTACTCGAGGAGTATGGAAGACTTGCTCCAGAGGGAATTGATTCTCGGGAGCGTCTAACTAAGGAATTTGTTGATAACTTTGATACTGTTATTGTTATGCATCTTCCTGCCTGGATCCATAAGAATTGGGATGTCATGAAGCATAAGAGAGTAATCTGGAGGACAATAGGTCAATCCGTTGCTCATACTGAGACTGGTATGAAACGCTATCGTGACGAGGGGATGGAGATTGTTCGTTACTCTCCGATGGAGAGCAATATTCCTGGATATATTGGCGAGGATGCAACAATCAGGTTCTACAAGGATCCAAGTGATTATGGTCCATGGACAGGCCAGAGGAAGCGCGTCATAACGTTCGCACAAAGCATGAGGGCTCGCGGTGACTCTTGTAACTTTGACGCCTTTAATAGGGCTACTATGGGCTGTGACAGGCATTTATTTGGGAAGGGGAATGAGGGCTCGGTTGATTTTGCAACTGGAATGGTTCCCTTCTCTCAGCTTCAACAGGAGATGCGCGATAATCGAGTGTACTTCTATACTGGAACTAAGCCTGCTAGTTATACCCTCAACTTTATTGAGGCATTTATGACAGGTATTCCAATTGTAGCTATTGGGCCTAACCTTGGAGACATGCCTGGCTATACTCTCTATGAGGTTGGAAACTTTATTTCAAATGGCTACAATGGGTTTGTAAGTAACGACATCCAGATGCTTGGAATGTATGTGAAGACTATGCTCGGTAACTTTGAGACTGCTGCCGAGATGGGAGCTAGAGGTAGGCAAATGGCTATTTCCCTGTTTGGTAAGGATAAAATCTACCCACAGTGGAAACAGTATTTAGGGGACTAAGATGAAAGTACTTGCAGATTTACATCACTATGACCTGTATCACTCTCTACAGATACTCTTTGAGAAGAGATTAGGGTGGGAATTGTATAGGCCAATAGGGATGGACTGGTATCACCAGAATTACTGGGCTGTCTATCCTCATGTAAATACTGCTAAACAGTACTTGGGAATAGATCCCCAAACTATGCCTCTAGATATCCGAGGAGATCCCGTAGACAAACTACATGGGACAGACCCCTGGTTAAATAGGTTTACTATAGATATAGGGAATGGAGTATATCGGGTACGAGATACTAGTCATATAGATCGTATAGACCATATTGCTATTACCCTAGAAGCGTTTAAGTCTATGAAATTCGACATTATTTTGGCTTCTATGCCAAAGCATTTGTCACGCTTTCGTAAGTTACGAGATACATATCAGCCAGCTGCTAAGCTTATATTTCAAGCTGGTAATAACTGGGGTGCTATAGATACTGAGAATTTAATGACTTCTGCCAAGGGTTGTGTCCCTAGTAAGAAGAATGCCAACCAAGTTTTCTATCACCAGGAGTTTAATACTAGTGCCTATCATCCTGGTAAATGTAAAAACCCTAAGTCTATTATTAACTTACAACATTTCTCTACCTCTGTTGGTATAATGAAGAGGCTTGAGAAGTTCCTTCCTGACTGGGAATTTGGTTATCATGGGGCCGGAGGCAGGGATAAGCCTATTCCAGGAGTAGATCTTCCTCAAAAACTGCGCGATACAGGCTTTGTTTGGCATGTGAAGAAGGAGGATGAGGGGTACGGATACAATATTCATACATCGTTCGCAAGCGGAAAGCCAATGATCGTAGGAAAAAGTTATCAAGACAAGTGGACAGCAGGTATGTTGTACGATGATGATACTGTAATTGATGCTTTGACCAATACTCCAGCTCAAATTGCAGACAAATTGAAGGCTCGAGCAGATGATTATGACACTTGGTCTGGTCGTGTGTATGCAAAATTCAAAGAAGTAGTCGACTTTGATGCTGAGTTTGAGCAGATCAAGAAGTTTTTGGAGAACTTAAAGTGAAAAGAGTCTACGTATCGACCTGCAGACGTGGTGGATGGCACAAGGAATCAGGAAAAGTCTACTGTCTAGACTTAGATTCTGGAAAAGTTCTGTCTCAAATCCATATTCCGATGGCAATGATCGAACTTCCCAACCCTCGAGGAGGTTCTAGGGGAGCTCGAGGTCTTGCTTTTCATAACGAAAAACTGTTTTGTGCAGGTTGGGACAACATTACGCGGTTTGATCCAGACACATTGACCCCTGAAATAGCCTGGTGGTCTAAAGAATGTCAGGATATTCATCAGATTTATCCCCGATCACATGATATTCTGTGGGTAGTAAGTACTCGGAACAACTCGCTATATTCGTTTACTCCAGTAAGTTTTATTAAAATGGAGGATATGACTACTATTCATGATGGAATTCCTAGTCATGATCCTGATAGTCCAGACAGATTACACTTCAACTCTATGTGCGAGAGTCTCTGTTTGTTTAGTTCTATAGGAGTGGTTGGGGACCGAAAGAGTGGATTCTATTATGAAAATGAGAAACTTCTACATTCTCATGACCTATTCCTACTACCCACGGGAGAAATATTATTTAACGAATCTAAGAAAAATAGAACAATTGCAATGGAATTAGACTCTCCTGGTAGCTATAGGGTAATATATCAGGCACCAGATAAACCAGACCCTTCTAGAACACTAGCTAGACCTGGATGGATGAGGGGTATGTACTATCTTCCTAAACTTGACCAGGTTCTACTAGGATCTGCTCCTGCACAGGTAATACACCTGGGGAATATATGTAGAGAGCCAGAAATACTAGGAAAATATCAGATATCAGATCAGGACATAGATTCTGTATTTGATGTAATTACAGACCCAAGGGATTGGCATGAATAGAGCTTTTATAACCTGGTTTAGAGGGGGTAGTACCTTGTTATACTCCCTGATACAACATCCTGGTACCCAGGATATGGTTACGCCTGATCGCCGACCATTGGTACCTACTAGCTTTACTCTTGAAGAAGTAGAGAGCGATACTAACACTTGTTATGCTATACGTGTGGGAGATCTTGTTTATGCAGATGGTCTTCCAAGGAATCCAGAAAGTCTTGGGAATAAACTTAGGGCTATTGTTCTGGTCAGAGATGGCAGAAATCAGATAGAATCACAGCGTAAGCATAAGGGAAGTATAGATTGCGAACGTGCTGTTATGAATCCTAAAGAGTGGTTTGAGAAGGCATGTACAGGATTTAAACATAGGGCGAACTATGCACTGAGGTGGGCCAGCTTGCCAAATGTAAAGTTATACAAGATGGAAAACTTCATTATTCAGCCTTACAACACTGTGTTAAATATGTTTAACTTCCTGAATCTACCTATCGATAAGAAGGCGTTATCTCAGAGAGTTGAACGCTTGTGTCGGCACAGAGAGTTGGTCTCTACACATAGCTCGTTCGGAACTCTCCAGAATATTAATGAACGCTGGAAGACCTGGACAGAATGGGAGATCGAAACCTTTAATAGGATCGCAGGGAAAGAACTAAGGAGATTAGGTTACCAATGAAGAAGTCAGCTATCGTTACCGGGATCACTGGCCAAGACGCCAGCTATCTAGCAGAGCTCTTGCTCGAGAAAGACTATAAGGTTTATGGTCTAAAACGAAGGACCTCAGACCATTCGCTTGGATGTTCAAAACATCTTGAAAAGGATATCGAGGTAGTAGAAGGAGATTTGCTAGACTTGCCTAGTCTCAGCTCGCTATGTGCCCTGGCTAGAGCTGATGAGTTCTACAATCTAGCAAGCCAGTCGCATGTAGGAACATCGTTCAAACAGCCTCTCTATACGGCCCAGGTGACCGCTCTCGGCGTTTTAAACTGTCTTGAGGCTGTGAGGCAGTCTGGACTCCATACGCGCTTCTATCAGGCTTCTACGAGCGAGTTGTTCGGTGGACTTCATGGCCAGACAAAGATGACTGAAACCAGTGAGTTACACCCTCGCTCACCCTATGGTGTTTCCAAGCTTTTTGGCTACTGGATTACTATTAACTACCGAGAGTCCTACAAGATGTTTGCGTGCAATGGGCTCCTTTTTAACCATGAGAGTCCACGGCGTGGACCTAATTTCGTAACTAGGAAGATCACTCTGGCCTGTGCCAATATAGCTAAGCATAGGCAAGATAAGGTGTACTTGGGTAACCTGGATGCTATGAGAGATTGGGGTCACGCGAAAGATTTTGTGCGCGGCATGTGGATGATGCTAAATCACCATAAACCAGATGACTTCGTCCTTGCTACTGGGAAAGCTCAGACTGTTCGCTATTTTTGCAAGGTAGCCTTTGAAGAGGCTGGGCTTGGAAGCTATGAGGATTACGTAGAAATTGATCCAAGGTTCTATAGGCCTGCCGAAGTTGATGTTTTAGTTGGAGACTATAGTAAAGCAGAACAGGAACTTGGGTGGAGACCAGAGATTACCTTTGAAGAGCTCGTCAAAGAAATGGTGCATGCAGATTTGACTGCATAAGTGTGCTACACTTTCGGTGGAGGACAAGAGATGCCAGATGAAGAGGTACTCAAGGCTATTGCCGAGCTGAAGCAGAATCTGAGATCTGAGATAGATACCAGATATCGTGTACGCGACCGGAAATGGTTTGTGGGTCCTCTTGTATCCATTATCGTTATTATTGCTGGTATTCTTATTAACTGGGGTGTGATGACTACCCAAATCGATCACCTTGAAAAGATGGTTGAAGCTAATCAGACTCGTACCTTTGAGAACCAGCTAAACGTTATGAATCTCCGCACAGAGCAGCAAGTATCTAAAGCTACTACTGAGGCTGTACTCAAGAACATGGAGGATAAAGTTAACGAGATCAGCAAGGATATGAAAAGGCTTCTAAGTAGGAGACATTACTAATGATTGAAGATCTTAGTGCAGTAAAGAATGGACGCAAGTTTAGAATGGGTCTATATTGCACTCTGTTGGCTACAGCGGCATTCTTTGCTACTATGACTATCCCAGTGCTTGGTGCATTTTATGGGACCTATGTAGGAGCACTCAGTGCCTTCTTTGCTATCTACTGTGGCGGCAATGTTGGTAATAAGTATGTCCTTACGAGGCCAGATACTAAGGTGATCGTAGATAGGAGAACAACACCAAGAGGAGAGCCGGTAGTGGACCCAGGTGACGAACAAGAAGGACCAGGGCCACAAGGCTAAGGAGTAAGCAATGGCGTGGAGCAGTGAAGAAACAGCTCGAGTCCAAGCTATCGAGACTAAGATCAACGAAATGCAGGTAGCGATCAACAAGCTGGCTTCAAGAGCTCAGCTCAAACAGCTTCTGAATATTAGGCAGAGCGAGATCCAAGAGCTCCAGCAGACAGTAGCTGATCTGCAGTCGCAGGTAGAAGCCCTCCAAGCGTTTCATCAGTAGGCGCTTGTGCTCGTTAGGTAAGAAAGGTATAGTAACCACACAATGAAAACAAATTATGATTCGTATGACCTGTTCAAGGCAGTGGACGAACATTTGACTCGTCCAAAGTTCAGAGCAGAGAGAGAAAAACGATTTTATCCATCTGAAGCTTCCGTTCAAGTATTCGATGAGCATGGCGACCGTGTTACTCACGGTGGATGTCTACGTGCGAGCTACTTCAGGCTATCTGGAGAGTTCGAAGGTACTCCACATGATGCAAGGTCAGAGTTTATCTTTATGCAGGGTAATGCAGTAGAAGCTATGCTGATTGAGCAGTGGAAGCAGATGGGTGTGTGGGTCGACAACAACGTAAAGTGGGTCGATCATGAAAACAACATCTCTGGCGAGCTTGATGCCATTCTTGCTGAACCACCAGATGGTCAGCTCTATGGAGTAGAGGTCAAGAGCTTCTACGGCTACTATGCAGAGAAGGAGCTGTTCGGAAACAAGAGACAGAAGGGCTTTCCCAAGATGGGTCAGCTTCTACAGACTCTTGTTTATCTCAATCATTTTCAGGATAGGCTACCCTATTTTAGGATGGTCTACTTTGCTCGAGATTCGGTTAAGAGACGAACGTTCAAGATTGAGCTAGACAAACAACCTGATGGAACGTATCCAAAGGTAGAGGGAGAGACCATTAGGTCATTCACTATCGAAGACATCCTAGGTAGATACCGTTCTTTGCAAGCTCACATTGATGCTAATGATGTTCCTCCAAATGACTTTGAACTCAGATATTCTGATGACAAGATCAGAGATTTCGCCCCGAAGGAGAAGGGCGGAAAGGGAAAGATAGCGAAGACGAAATACGAAGCATGGGAAAAAGGTAAGCTAAAACCACATGAGGTGATAGGAGACTGGCAGTGCAGTTACTGCCGTTTCAAGGAAGTCTGTTGGGGCGAGAAGTAACCCCGTAACTAACAGGAGACATCAGTGAACATCAAGAATTACGATGAGGTTGTCGAACAACTTCGCGCATATCTCCCGAAGTATCTCCAAGAGCATGGTATCGATACGGATAATCATTTCCGTTGTATCGATCCTCAACATAACGACAAGACACCGTCTTCAACCATTTCTGGTGATGGGAACGGTGAGATCTTCCACTGCTTTGGCTGTGGTGTCGCAGGAAATATCTTTACAGCTGCTCACTTTCTCGAAGGCAAGCCTCTCGTAGGGCAGGAGTATATCACTGAGACACTCATACCTCTAGCTGAGAAGTATGGTATCCCTGTAGATGGGACTCCCCTAACTGAGGAACAGGTGTATGAGCTCGACACCTATCGTGCATATCGTACGGCAGCTGAGTTCATTACTCACGGTGTAAAGAGCAAGCAATTCAACAAGGCTGTCAAGGAACGTAGCTGGTCTAAGAAAACCTGTGAAGAGCTGGGTATCGGTTGTGTTCCAGATTATGCTGCATTTAGGAATCACCTCAAGGCTCGTGGCTTTGCTGCTAGTTTTCTAGATGATGTTGACCTTTCTCGTCGTGAGATTTTTGGTGAGGACTGTCTTATCTTCTCTATCAGAGATGAGCGTGGACGTCCTGTTGGATTTGCCTCTAGGAACCTGAAGTTCAATGGAGACAAACAGAATGGGAGCAAGTACGTTAACCAGAAGCACACTGGTGTAAAGTGTAACATCTATCGTAAGTCTGAGCGTTTGTTCGGTCTGGACAGAGTTCTTAAAACTCGGACCAAGCGTACAAAGTCTGTGTACGTGTTCGAGGGGTACTCAGATGTTGCAACTGCTATTGAGAATGGAATTAATAACGCAACAGCTTGTGGTGGTACAGCTCTCACAGAGGAACAGGTGCAGCTTCTAAAGTCTCATGGATTCTATGGCATTATCCTTTGTCTGGATGGTGATCAGGCTGGCCAGGAGAGAACTGCAAAGCTTCTGGATACTGTTCTTGCAGGACATAAAGATCTCTCAGTAGAGGTCGTGATGATTCCTGATCAGATGGATCCTGATGAGTTTATTCGTGCCCATGGTGCGAATAAGTTCAAGAGGCTCAAGAAGTGGTCTGCCTTTGAGTGGAGACTTGCTCAGTTTTCCGACGACGAAGAAGGCGATACTGTTGCCAAGGCAATGATTCCACTTATCGTGAATGAGACCTCTTATATCGAGCAGGAAAAGCAGTGTCGTGTACTTGCCAGAGCTACTGGTGTCTCTTTGAAGGCAATTCAAGCTGAATTGAACAGACTTCAGAACCAGCGCGATGCAGAGAAGTCTAGAGAGCGTCAGTCAATCATCGATGCGATGTCTCTAACTATTAAGAAGGATCCTGACAACCTCGAGTTTGCGATTCAGCAGGCTCAGACTGAGCTCTTTGACCTGAACCGCAAGTATGATGAGGATTCCTTCTCTGAAGAGGCGACTATGGCTCGCCTAGATCGTCAGAAGAACTATGAAGAAGCCAAAGATGGTTCATTCTCTGGTTACATTCTTGGACCTGATCTGCAAGAGATGCAAGATGCTCTCTGTGGTGAGTGGAAGAAGGATGTCTGGTTCTGTTTTGCCGGTAAGGCCAACTGTGGCAAGACCTCTCTGATGTGTAAGCTCACATATGAGATTGCACGTCATGACGAGAACGATGCTTTGGTTATCTATCACACGATCGATGACACGACTGAGCAGATTCTTCCAAAGTTTATCTGTATTGCAGAGGGCTCGAAGAAGCTGAATCTCAATCAGGTCATGGATCCTAACTATCACGCGACTAGCATCGCTGATGAAGCTGAACGTCAGTCTATGTTTGACCGACGTGAAGCTGGTTATTCCGTAGTTCGGGAGCTCATTCGTAAGGGTCGTATCATTATCAAAGACGCTAATGATGGAGCCTCTATTGCGTATGCCAATCAGGTTATTCGTTACTACAAGGAGCGTTACCCAGATAGGAACATCGTCTATGTATTGGATAACTTCCACAAGCTTCAGGACTTTAAGGCCCTGGGCCGTGGTGATGAGCGTGTGCGTTTCAAGCAGATGTCTCAGGTAATGAAGGATCTGGCTACCCGCTGGCATATTTGTATCTTTGCAACCGTAGAGTACAAGAAGGTTGAGCAGGGTAAGCGAGGTACTAACGCAGATATCGGTGAAACTGGTCAGATCGAGTACGATGCCAACTTCGTAATGCATATCTATAACGAAATGCATGAGATGGGGGATCAAGCTGGTCTGTTCCATGTAGACAACCAGGACGGGGAGCTCAAGAAGCTTCCAGTCATTGAAGGAGATGTTGGAAAGAACAAGATCACTGCCTTCAAGAATAAGCTGTACTTCAGCTTCTGGCCTGCAAGTTCTGATTTCATCGGAACTGATTCTACGAAGATGCAGGCTCAGATGCAGGATCAATTAGAGGATCTACATGCCTCTTACCGAGAGATTGTCGCCCGTGAGTGTGGCGAGAAAGGGCATAAACTTGGACGCGCTTGGTGGTGCTTCAAGGATCAATATGGGGTCGAGCCTCCTAAGGCTTGGAGGGCTGAGTTCGAAGGCGAATATGGCCATCGAGACAAGCAGGACTCCCGCTACTAAGATGCAGAACCTTCTGGCGGTACTAGAGATTGAGCAGGAGAAGCGCGAGCTTCGAGAGCTTGGTCTCACCGCCGAGGAGGTTGAAGGCTGTATAGAGTTTTTCATCGACAATTACCTGGAGGATTCCAATGATTTACAAATATCAGTGCCAAGTCTGTTTACACGAACAAGAGGTTTGGCATAAAATGGCAGAGAAGAATAACGAGCCATGCGAAAAGTGTGGGGCTCTGCCAAGTAAGATGAAAAAGATCCCTAATTGGCAGCCCAAACACAAAAGACATGGCTCATGGAGCAGGTGGAACGTATGAAATTCAACCTAATCGTGGCTGCACTTATTGCGTCTCTCGTGCTATCTCTTGGGCTCCTTGTTCGGGTTGGGATTACCAACTACAAGCTTAAGAATGCTACTAGGACACTGAACACACAGCTACAACGAGCTAACCTCGAAAAGGGGCAAGCTCTCACTCTTATCGGGAAAGCGAATGATCGTGTAGTGCTTCTCGAGGAGTCACTACAAGACAGTATCAGTAACCTTGGACTACAGGTCACGCGGTACGCAGAACTAGAGGCCAAATATAAGGTCCTCAAGAAACAGAAAGGGAAGGTGCGTGTTGAGTACTATCCAGGTAATCCTTTGGCAGTTGAGTGCGACAATATTGAGTTCACTCGTGGCATGTATTACGAGGCTATTACTGATAAAAGCCTCGCAGCAGTCGAAAAGATGGCCGCTTCTTACAAAGATCATCGACTTACTGCAACGTGTACTTTCACTCCTATCCCGAATAGAAGGAGAGAACTACCCTTCCTATTCACCTATAATTTGACCTTCCGTTTGCGGGCACGTCTCGTTGAGACCATCTCGCCAACGGGAGCGATCAACCACTTCATAAAGATTCACGAGTTGACACCAAAAGGTGAGGGAAATGAGGTAGCTCTCACCAAATTTGAAGTCATTGTGGACGACCAAAGAAAGAGCAAATTTCATTGGTTCAACCCTAAACTAGACGTAGGAGGTATCGGTACGGTACTCCTACCTGAAGCAGAATTTAAGCCAGGGGCATCTCTAGGATTATCGTTCATGGGTTGGGGAAAGACACAGAACGATCTAACCTGGAGATTTGGACGCATATCTTTTGATCTCATGGAGAGACCGGCTCTTGGCTTTACTCCCGTTCTGTACAACGTTGGAGATCCTTTGCCAGTGCTGAGCGATATTTGGATTGCTCCGCACGTAGGCTGGATGTTCCCAGAAGGTGGCTATGTTGGCCTCCTAATTAGCTCTATGCTCTAATGATTGAAGTTATTTTACTAAGCGTGATTGCAGGTATCCTAGCTGGTGCTGTCGGCATCTATGGTTACCGGACAGGTCTCCAGAAGACCAAGCTTATTCAACAGCTTCAGTCTCTCGAGCTACCTCCACCGGAGATCCCAGAGATTCCCGCTCCTGTGGTACATATTGACCTCGAGCCTGTTCACAAGGCCGTGAGAGAGCTACCTAATAAAGTACTGCAAAGTATTCAGAACTCAACTAACACACAAAAAGGCGCACTTGGCGAGCTCATTGGCTACCTTAGGCTTCAGGCACAATACGACAGAGTTATCCCGCTTGGTAATATTGTGGACTTTCTTTGCATCAAACTGCCTACAGATTCCTGTTCGGGAATGGATGGGCGAATAGATTTTGTTGACGTTAAGACGGGCAAAAATGCTCGGCTTTCTAAGGAGCAGAGAGCCCTTCGTGAATTGATTTCTGAATTGATTCAGGATGATCGTATTAACTTCGTCGAGCTGAAAGTAAAGGAACTTTGTGAAGCTCCACCTGAAAGACATTAAGGCATTCTCAGACTGCCCAGCCCTCTTTCGATTCTCGGAAGGGGACCAAGTCCTTATCCCTCGTCGTAGGGCGGTGATAGAGTCCGTCATTAAGAAGTGCTACATTCAAGCCACCGAGACGGGTTATAGGACTAGCTGGAGATCCGTTGTGGGCTGGGTAGATGCCGATGTATTTGCAGGTGTTGATATAGATAATGATGAGAACTTCAGGGCTGCGAAAGCGTTGTCTACTCACATCCTTTCGTCAGTCCAAAAGTGGTACTCCACGTACATGGAAGAAAACTTTGAGAGTTATGCTGATCTGGATCTCTACAAAAATGTAGGAGATAACATAGTTGCTGGAACCGCCCCTATCATTCATAGCACTGATCCTGTAACTCTTACTATTTTCAAGGACCTAGGCATAACTAGACTTGAATTGTATAATGATCTCGAGGTGCGAGGTCTCGGATGGTTAATATATTGTGCATTAGAAGGGATAATGGTCAATATAAGAACCATTACGGTTGGCCCACAAGGAGGCCTGAATATAATCGAAGTTTCTCTGGACGAAGAGGATCACAAGCGTACAGAATCGGTAGTGAAACAGGTGCTCAGAGGCATTCGGGCAGGACTTTCGTATCCCTCAAGAACTGAGCAGTGTAGAAGCTGCAAGTACCTAAGGAGGTGCTTACTATGAGTCTAAAATTCAAGGATGAAGGTGGTAAAGTTGTTGGTGTCCTTAAAGACGACGCTAGCGAACCAGAGATGGAAGAGAAGCCAGCAGAGAAGACAGAAGAGAAGCCGTGTTGTGGTAACTGTAAGTGCCATGAAGAGGATAAGGAGGAAGGAGACAAGGAATGAGTTACAGCGATTTTGAGAGATCTCAGATGCTAGCAATGAAAGCAGAGGAAGAGAAAGACCTAGATTGTATCAAGTGTCCTCAGTGTCAGAGCCAGTGGTTTGAGCAGGTTCCGGTATCGAGGTACCAGAATCAGCGACAGGTAGTGATTGGACAGCCGGTGCCAGCTAAGCCTGGATCGGTTCCATATATCCTACTTCGCTGCATCCATTGTCAAAATCTGGTTGAGCCACGTGTTTCACGGACTGTGAGAGATCTGGCCGCTCAGGACTATGACCACTTCCTGGATACCCTCGAGGGTAAGTTTGACGCCAGGACTACTGAGAAAGAAGAAAAACAGGAAGAGCAGCTAGAAGAAGATGGCATTCAAAGTCAAGAGCTCTGATATCTTTAAGCTCCCGCCGCCTAACCAACATATGGTTCATCTAGGGACCATTGGCTCTGGGCTTCGGGAGTTTATTGTTCTCTTGTGCGTTAATGGTGAGCACAGAGGCAAGGTTTATATCGAAGAAGTAGTACTAACTACGGTAGACTACACGACAGATGTCTTCGCGAACTGCAAGTTCATTGAGGATGATGCATTAGCTGAGGATTTAGCTGCATTTGCAGCAGAGAATCGCCTGACAGACCATGAACGAATTATGGGTCAGCTGGTAGAGACCGGGAGGTCATCATGGATAACAGGCATAGGTGGGATGAACTTCTCGCCGAAGTAAATGGTGAAGAATCTCCAGCACAAGCACGTCAACGAGAGATCGACGAGCTACAAAAGGAACAAGAAAATGACAACTACGTATCGACGGTTCTTGGTGAATTTAGTGATCAACCTGATGCGAATGGAAGGGTCTTCCCAGAAGAAGTGCTCAGAGAGGCGTTTAGAGACTATCCTCAGAATGCTGGAGAGCTAGTACATCAGATCGAGGATCTCCACAGGGAAATACTCGAGCAGCAGCTTGTTCCTGATACTATTGTAGTATCTCCTGAGACTGCTGAGATGATACTTCAACACAATGAACAGGCATCGGTTAGTGCTCGCCCTCGTCGTGAGGATTTCGGGGCTATCCCATCTCCTAGCTATGATGAGTACTCTCGTGTTTTTGCACCTGCTGATGCAGCAGCGAGTGGTCTTATTCGCGCAGGTGTAGAAGTTTATCCAGGAGTCTTTGTACAGAATCCAGACCATGGACTCAGTGTAAGCGATATTGTTGAAGAACAATCAATGGTTGCCACTGCCTCTGGTCTCTTGTTTGGACCTGTAGTCCCAAATGAAGTTGCTCTTCCACAAGAGTTGCGTCTTATAGGAGAACCGGTAGTAGCACCGACGTTTAGGCAAGATGAAGTGGTTCCATGGAACCCGGATACTGAGTTGCCTACGCTGTCAGGCTACAATCCATTTTCAAGAGATTGGGATATCTAATGAAAACTAATAGATTCAAGTATGGCTACCGTCAGAGTGCCTCTAAGTTGCACAAAGCAGTCGGCGAAATTCTCAGAAACAGCACAGTTTTTGGGGACTTTGAGGTATATCAGGAATATCCTGTAAATAGAGTAAACGAGAACTACCCTGACGGTAGACATCACTTTGATTGGGTGATTCCCAAGCTTGGTATTGTGGTGGAATGTCATGGCGAGCAGCACTTTCGTGCTGTGGCATGGGACGGGGACGTAGAGAAAGCTGAGTTGGCCTTTAGGGAAGGACAAGCTCGGGATAAGGCCAAGAAGGAGGCTGCACTCGAGGCCGGATATCTCTATGTGATGATTCCGTATAACAAGCTGAATAGTCTAGACATTCAGTACATTATGAATCAGATAGAGCTAGCCAAGCTCGAGCAAAGCCAGTATACTGGTAATCGATTTGAGAAAACCGATGAAAAGAACCTCATGGAGAAGCTTAAAAAGGAGCTTAAAGAACGAAAGAAAGCTGCTCGAATTCAGTACCTTGAATCTGAAGCGCACCAGGAACGACTTGAGATTGCGCGCGAGCTTCGAAAGAAGAGGTACTTGGAGCAAAAAGCTTTCAAGGAGAAACTCAAAGATGAGTGATCCAGACCTTATGTTAGAGGACTGTAAACAAGTGAAGCCCATTGACGTTTCTGCGGGTCTCCCTCGTCATCCGACAAAGGTATACAGTACCCGCAACATTTCAGACTTGAGGCGTGTCGTTGTACACACAACGGACTGGAACGTTGAGCCTATCGAGTTGGCTGAGTACGATATTGAGCCTAATCATATCTCCGATACAGGCTGTCCAGCTATTACATATCATGAGATGGTAATGCCAGATGGGACTGTGTATCATACTCTCCCGTTTGAAGAGGTTGCATGGCATGTGGGGATCTGGAATGCAGGTTCACTTGGCATTGCTCTTTCATATCGTTGCAGCAATTCTATGGGGCAAGATCAACATGCTCCAACAGAAAAAGCTATCAAAGCTCTACAGTGTCGCATAGGAGATATCTGTCTAGCCTTGGGAATACAGCCTACAGAAGTCTATGGACATAGAGAGCTCAAGGGAACGGGCTGGTTCTGGTTCAAGGGGTCTAAACGGCTCAGGAAGACCTGCCCAGGTATGTCAGTAGACCTAGATCAGCTACGCCATAACGTGGCTCTTTACTGTCAAGTTATACTAAGAATTAAAGGTTACTATCTGGGTAAACTAGATGCCGATTGGGGTCCTAAGTCTCGTGCTGCACTCAAGGAGTATCTGGAAAGGTAATCATGTTTCGGAATAAGGTAGTGTGGTCGCCTGTTGAGATTGACTATCTCAAGGCAAACAGAGATACCATGGACGTTAATCAGCTGAGCCTAGCATTAGCTAAGTCCAGGGCTGCGGTAAAGAGGAAGTGTGATGAGCTTGATGGGAAATCAGTCACCAAAAAGATGGCTAAGCGTTCGGTCATTGGTCGAAGAGATGATCTTAATCAGTTTTTCAGAAGTAATTGGGAAGCTAACGTGGCTCGTTGGCTCAATCACCAGAAGAAAAAATGGGAATATGAACCCAAAGTCTTTTCCTTCCTCGAGTATGGTATCAAAAGGGGCACAGTATCCTACTGTCCAGACTTTAAAGCCGGTACGCTATGGGTCGAGGTTAAAGGATACCTAGATAGGAAGGGCCAAACAGCGATAAGGCGCTTTAAGAAGTTCTATCCCAAAGAGTTCAAGAAGCTGCGGGCCATTGTTGGTAGAAAAGGAACTAAGGCAGACAAGTTCTTTAAAGCAGAAGGTATACCTGTTATAGCCTACATGAATGATCTTGATAAGAAGTTTAAGAACAAGCTGCCACACTGGGAGTAATGAATGCCAAGCGACCATCGGAGCTCTACCCAGAGGAGTTCAATATCCTCTGTGACACCGCATATCGGATATCTCAAGGAGCTCGTGTTCCCTACCCTCAGTCATATGCAAAACTTCTTGAAAGAATCGCCGAAAAGGTTCCTAAAAGGAACGGTTTTTCCATCTCCAAGCAAGATGTTGAGCAACAGCTCGAGCTCATCTGGCTTGAAGGCATCACTTCATATAGGAAGATCCAATCGAAAACTACACTTAGGTCTTACCTTATCCGATATGGAGCCTTCGGACTTCGCGACTGGTTATGGGAGCAGTTCAAGTCCCCCGATAAGCAACCAAGTGAAGGAGCTGGCGAAGAGGATCTTACGCCGGATAGAGAGCTCAGCCTTGTATGGCTCTTATGTGGAACGAAAGACGAGCCCTGGTGTAGACTTACCCCATACGAGAGATACCTAATCTTCTTGTACTATGCTCGGGGATTGACTATAAATGAAGTCAGTAGACTGTCAAAGACAGGTAGAGATAAAGTCATGGATAGACTGAAGAAAGCTAAACAAAAACTAAGGAGAGTATTCAATGAGGCAACAGAATCAAGCGGATATTATCAGGGATAATAAGGATTTTGTCCCTGAGACTGAGACCGAAAGGATCAGAGTCCCAGGGATCGAAACCCTACATGAAAAATCCGCTGATGAGATCGCTGAGGTCCTTGCTCTCGTCCTGCGTTCACGCAACAATGTCGTGGCCATCAAGTACGAGCTAGGATCTCATATTGAGCTTACTCTGGGTCAGCCTCTGACTCGGAAGTAGCTGCTTCCTCGGTCGTCTCAGTAGTCTCGTTAGCTACTTGAGCTTCCTGGGGAACCATCTCATTCCAGGTTTCCTGCATCTCCTGCTCAGAGATGATTTCCTTCTTCTCTAGCAGGCGAAGCAGGGTCTGGAGATGAGCTCCAGATTGGAACTGAACCTGCTCTAGGCGGGTAAGGTTCTTGATAACCTGGAAGAGGTCGTGGCGGAAATAGTCTAGCAGGCTGTTGATGGCCTCTAGCGAAGTCAACGATCCTCCGAGGCCCTTTTGAAGGTCCCTGAGCCGTGCTTCTACCGCTGCGTCTTGTGCGAGCTCTCCCCCGTTCTCGAGGTTATCTACCTTGCGCGAGAGAATTTCAACTCCCTCATGTCGCTTCTTTTCGATCATCTTGAGCAGGAACTCCTGCCCTTGCTGGGCCTTAGCCTGAGCCTCTTCAGGCGTCATAGCCTGAGGGGTTTCTTCTGTGGCTGGCTTTGCTGATGTGGCTGGAAATTCAACCACGTTGTCTGTACTCTTACCCATCATATATTCCTTTCGTCTATGAATGATTTGAGTTTTCTAACATCATCCCAGGTCTGTTGCCTGTATAGATCATACCGATCTGTGCCGGTAGAATGCAATATAGCAGCTGGATGCAGCATAGGGAAGATAAAAGGCGCGTCCTTAACTACTTCTTTGCTATCAAAGCTAGCTATGGATGGACCACCTCTGAGCTGTCCTCTGACATCGCCCATACGGAACCCGCTAACGCCCAGAATGGCCTCGGTTGCAGGCTTGCCTAGTGTGACTATGATTTTAGGCTTCAGAAGCGAAATCTGAGCGTCTAGATGCGGTCTACACTGTCTTCTTTGCTCTGCTCGAGGCGTGTAATTCTGCTTTCCACTCCCTACAGCAGCTACTGGCCTGCACAATACTACATTGGTAATGTACCAGTCCTTCGTATCCATGCCAGCGGCTCTCCAGATATCATCTAGGAGCTTTCCTGCTGGGCCTGTAAAGGGCAGCCTTGTACTGTCCTCATTCTTGCCTGGAGCCTCACCAATAATCATTTTGGTAGTGACAACTGGACCTTTTGATACACAGCAGCCATTGATATTGGGCTGAAATCCTAGGTCACACTTCTTACATCCCTCGAGATGCAGATGGGCTCTAAGCTGACTAATTGTCTTAAACTCCACGGCCACGCTGTAACCTTTCTACTTGTTCTTCTGCTGCTCCTAGATGGGCAAACAGAGTCTTCCCTTCCTCGTGCCAAGTCATGTCCTGGATCTCATCATCTACTCGGACTCTGTACTTATACTGTGGTTCCTCTGTAGTCGAGATATGTGACATTTTCTCAGAGATTTCTGACTGTATGATCACATATCTGTTCTCAAACCTGGATTGACCACAGGTTGGACATGACCTAGTAGCATCTGTCCTTGAATCAATTATGTATACTATGTCATTCAGATGAAATTCCATCGAATCTACTCGCTTTCTTGTTTCTGATAGCCTCTACTATGGCCTCAATTGTAGGGTCTTCTGGGTTCTCACTCATTTTCTTGAGAACCTGATCGGCTATCTGCTCTACCATCTTAAAGAGTGTGTCTTCTTGGAGCTGGAGCTGAAGCATGAGGCTAGGTGCTAGATCTTTAGCCAGCTTCTTTCTTGCAGTGTTGGTTAGGTGGAGCTCTTCGTCTATTTGAAGCTTATTACACCCCATGAATTCAAATAGATGGAGGCCAGCCTGTTTCTGTTTTGGACAACCGGCGTGGCCCCACATCATGGACTCATAGTTATCGTCAAAATACACTATACACCAAAGATTTCTGCGAACATGTTAGCTACATCGCTACGTTCGCCCTTAATGAGCTCGAGAGATGCAAAGATCTGACTCTCTTGTGCTCTTCTGTCGTTCATGAGCTTATGTATACCTGTCTTCTCGCGGGTAATTTTCTCGTCCCTCTGACCTAGGTCACCCATGATGACTATCTTGCTACCCTCTCCTACTCGGGTGCCTAGTGCTACCATCTCTTGGTAGTCCAGGACCTGAACCTCATCGGCGATGATGAAGCTCTTGGCCCAGCTGGCTCCTCTGATTAGCTGGAGAGGGATAAATTCCATCTTGTACTGGTTGATGGCGTCCTGTACCTTACGCTTATCTCCACCTAGGAGGTGGGCGATATTGCATACATAGTTCTCTAGGTACGGACCAAACTTCTCATCAACGTCACCAGGCAGAGCTCCTAGTCCATGCTTTCCTACCCAACTCATAGGTCTGGTCAGGATTACACGCTCATATGGAGAGTCCTTGGATTCTACCCGATGTAGGGCTGAGGCCAGGGTAAGTAAGGTCTTCCCAGTGCCTGCACGCCCAGTAAGGACAACTACCTTCACTCTGTCATCTAATAGGATATCAAGAGCGAATAGCTGCTCTTTGTTTCTGGCGCTAACGCCACAAATTTGATGCTTTCTATCTATTCTAAGCAGGAACAGGTGATCTCCGATGCATCTTGTTAGTGCAGTCTGAGAATCCAGTGCCTTAAGTACTACAAACTCGTTTTGGAAAAACTTGTAGTTACGATTAAAATCGGTAGGGATTGTTCCCTTCTTGTACACCTCGTTAACTACCTCTGGTCGAGTGTCAACGACACGCACACCGGTATAAGTTTGAGCCAAGGTTTAGTCCTCCTCCATGGCGATTCGGAATCTCTGCAGATGTGGCTTATCTGACTCAATCCTTTCAATTTCCTCCCTTCTTATGTCCTCTGATATTACATAATCTCTGAAGTTTACATGCTCATCGAATTCTTTCATTGCATGTGGTGGTAGGTCAACTACTACTAGAACTTCTGTCCCATCACACTCTGAAATATAGCCATTCTCTAGAACAATAGGAGTCTCTCCCTCGAGCATTTTTACTGAGATTGTGATGTTGGCAGACCAGCCCTGGTTAGAGACATAACCTCTATACATTCTTTCGAATTCGTTGTCTGGCATTACAAGGCGCAGGATAGAGCTATGGGGTCCTAGCCACCCACAGTCCATCTGTTCAATCTGAATAGAACTTACCCTAAAGTCCTGTTCATTGAACTTCATGACTATTCCTGCAAAGGTATAGTTTCTAAAAGAGCTTTTAGATGCATATGGATTGCTTTTATATTTTTCCATTGGTATTGCTCTGTTCTGACATAGGACTGCCCTAGAATCCAGGCCGCTGCCTTGGAGAAATCTTGGTCTATATATGGATTGGTGAGATAGAATAGTTGTCTTACCCCAGCTTGTACAAGGTCTTTAGCACATTCGTTGCACGGAAACATTGTAGCGTACATTATGCTTCCTGTCGTGTCTCCAACTGAGTTTAAAATGGCGTTCTTCTCAGCATGTACCACATAGGCATATTTTGTATCTAGCCAGTCCCCTTTTCTCTCCCATGGCATGGCAGTTAGTGGCATACCACGTGGAGCACCATTGTATCCACTGCCTAGTGGCCTTCCATCTGGTGTCACTAGGCAAGCACCTACCTGTGTATTGGGATCTGGGCTTCTCCATGAAGCTCGGATAGCCTCAAGCATATACCAGTCTTCTTTCTCTATCCTATCAAGGCGATGACTGGTCTTCCAATTATTATGATCCATTAATTGATTCTTTGTTTTAAATGAGGCGGGAGTGCCTCCTCTGCCATGAGCTGCTCAAGTTCCTTGTATTTGCCCTCGAGCACCATCTTGGCTACATCTTCAGCCTTCTCAACAGCACCCTGCAGCATTTCTACCGCATCTGCCATTCCTTGGGCCCTATCTGCATTCTCAACAAACGGGATTCTTGCTTCAAGCATTCGGATATAGACCTGCATTAGGCCTGCAAACTTCTTACAGTCTGCTTCTACAAATGCTCTGATAATATCTTCTTTGCGAGACATGTTACCCTCCTACATGTCTCTAATTATACCTCAGTAGTTGGCCAGTAATAGTCAATCTTTGGTTCTTCTATCCACCCAAACTGGCCGTAGTGATCTGGGTTCTTAAACAGTAGTGCAGCACGATGTGAAGAGTGGAACTTGTCGTTACCTAGCCATGGCGGTATTGGAACTATTATTGAAGATTGATGGAATAGTTGCGTAAACCACTCTAACTGGTTATCTCTATAGCCTCGTAGTCTCCACTCTGAACAAATACAGATTGCGTACCTGACCAGTGAGTCTTCATATCCTTCCCACATCTTAACAGCAGGATGATTAGCCCATCCTTTGCTTCTACCTAGCAAAGTTTGTAGTATTTGCTTACATTCTATGCGCTGTTTGCCAAGGCGTCGATAATCGAGCACCCTGGCAGACTCAGCATAGCTTTCTAGTGGAAGAAATGTCTGCATTAGATACAGTCCGGATCGCCCACATCATCGAATAATACAGGAACTCTTTCTCTGAATTCCTTGAGTAGTGGGCAGGCTAGCTCCCTCATCTGAGGATGAGCTGGAGCTGCTGCTCTCATGGTGAAGAAGTGTCTCCACTCACGTGGGTTGGCACTCATGACGATCTCAGTCTTTAGACTGTTTGGTAGGACTGACCGTGCCATCTGAGGCTTGGCTCCAAACTCGACCAGCCTAAAATAGGCCTGTTCTGCTTGCATGATAGCTGCTTTCCAGACCAAAAACTGATCGCTATCCATGTGAGGTCGAGGATCGATTACTGTGATTTCGTTGCCAAACTTATCTTTAGCATAGTTACAGTATCTCGTGCTCTCCTGTGAGTAGGAAGCAATCCTGTGTCTGACGATCTCGTGGGATACACCACGGTCGCAGACAAAGCGTACTGTTGCCGAGCCATGCTCGAGTACAGAGTGGTGGCCACGTTCGATTAACATGGCTACAAACTTCTTTGCTGTCTCTTCATTGAATTCGCGGTCGTCTGACTTGTAGCAGGTACGACCATACCTCTCGATGTCAATGATCATCTGTAATGAGAGGTCTGATTCGATTGTATATGATTGCTCAATAATTCTCACTGTTTTATTCTCTTTTCTTCAGCTTCTTTAACTGCCTTCATGGCAATTTCTAGAGCTTCTTCGCCCCAAACAGCCTTAATGCTGCTTTTAATTTTAGTGATGCGCTGGCGGCAGGTATCTACGTCCTTTGATGCACCTGAATATTCTATGGATGCATCGGTTAGATCGCTCAACTTCTGGTTTCTCCAGTTCTCGGCACGTCTGAGAGCGTTATATTGGCTTACTAGAGAGGTAATGATGTTTTCTGTCATGCTTCTACTACCTCTAATATTATATGATATTCTAAGATCTTTGTGAGCATATCTCTGGCCTCTTGAAATGTTTTAGTAACCAGTTCTGGTGTATCTTCTGAGGCGTACTTAATCTTTTGTCTGAGCTCTTGGTCCATATCCCAGAGAGCGCTAGAGAGGGCAGGTGCATGCACTGCTGTGAGATACTCACGACTCTCCTCTGGAAGCTTGAACTCTAAAGTTGCTTTCATTCTTTTCCTCCGTGCATACGTCTATTTACGCTGCCTTCTATGTACCCACTTTGTGAGACTTCTACCCACTGGGCCTTCTTTCTGAGCTCAGCCAGGTTGCTGGCTCCTGAGTAGCCCATGCCTACCTGGACTGCGTGGAACAGGTCGTCCACTATCTTCCTTGCGTCACCTCTGAATGGGACCTTGGCTGATCCACCCTCTGGTACGAAGGAAGTATTGTCTCTGTTGAACCACTTCTCGCGGCCCTCTTTGCTCGCCATCCCATGGTAGTACTTATAGAGTCCTCCAGGGCCTTCGTGAGCCTCTCCAGGTGTCTGTGAGGTGCCTGCTAGGAGTCCACCAATCATGACGGCATCAGCACCAATTGCTAGAGCCTTCACAATGTCTCCTGAGCCTCTAATTCCACCGTCAGCTATAATGTAGACCTGAGATCCCTCCATCGCGTGCACACAGTCTGCAATCGCTGTGAGCTGCGGGACACCGTGGCCTGTCACCTTTCTGGTAGTACAGGCACTGCCTGGTCCAATACCCACGCGGATGATGTCTGCTCCAGCATCTCTTAGCCTATAGGCTCCGTCAGCTGTACAGACGTTACCCGACATCAGGAGGTTGACGTGCTCGAGAGACCTTACCTGTTCTGTGGCGCGAATAGTGTTGATGTTGTGTCCATTTGCCACGTCGATGACGAAGTTCTTGACTCCCTTGTCGGTGAGGAACTTGGCTCTATCTAGGAAGTCTCCTGTAGCTCCAATAGCAACAAAGGAGTTCCTAGCTCCAGACTGTTGGAACTGTAGGGCTTGGTCTTCCTTGGTCATGTACCTGTGCAAGGCACCCAGGGCTCCTATCTGCATCATGGCATGAAGCATATCCATTTCACAAATGGTGTTCATGGGAGCTGCTATGACAGGGAGAGCCAGGTGGTGGTCACCTAGCTTGGTAGATACGTCTGGTTTCTTCCTGGACTCTACCTCAGAGTACTGAGGCACGAGCATCAGGTCATCAAACGTGTACGCTTTCCTGATCTTCATTCAATTCCTCCATGATGTGAAACATTCTGTCTACGAGTCCCTTTCTCATACCATGGGACGGGAAGCCAATGATAACGTTTCTCTTTGGAGCTGCGCAGAGCTTGCACTTGTCGCAGGAAATGTTGTCGTTGATGGCTGCGGGACACACAGTGATTCTCTTGCCCCTCGGAGATATAAACTTCTTGACCTTAATATCGCTGGGTAATGTGGTTGTAACGGGACCAATATCAAGATCATGTAGTTTTTCGGCTTCTGGAATCGAATCCGCAGACAGATTGATAGTGAATCCCTCTTTGTTTGCTCGCCTGATGATGTCCCTATTCCAGTCTGAGGTATATCCAGGCTTGAGAACCTCATAGTGAGTATAGGTAAAGCCACACTTCCCTTCATTGGCCCCTACTAGCTTCATTACGGACGTCTTATCAATGCGAGTGGTGTCCCTCTTACATGGGACTAGATCACCAGCCTGGTTATGTCTCCATAGCTGGTGTGCGGGAAGTTTTCTGATCTCATCCACGAAGTCGTCGAAGGACATCCCTCTTTCTCCCGAGGATACCTTCTTCCAATGGATGGCCAGAGGGCCACCGTCCGCGTAGCAACCCGCATCTTTCAACGGGCATCTAGTTGGACAAGTGGCCTCTGGGCTTGTACTTACTGGGATTGGTCCAGTTTTACTGTTGCTGCTCTTCTTGGTTAAGTGGAATTTCATCTCTACCTTTCCACTCTATATACCCGAAGTGACCTAATGGCTCATTCGGTGTAACTAGAAAGAACCCCTGCCTTGCAGGAGTATTCTGAGCCATTCTATCTGAGAGATCATTTGGTCCACACAGGCTACCATTGGCAATAACAGTAGCTTTGTGCCATGAACCTACTTTCCACTCGTGATAGTGGCCACTTACGATGAAGTCGCACTGGTTACTTTCGACCCAGCCAGCGATCTTCTCTCGCATTGCCGGCGTACCGGTATGCTTAACTCCCTGATGATACAGCAGACCTATTCTGTCCTTAGCCTGATATCTCTGGAAAGGCTCACCTGAGTGCTCGATAGAAATACCTTTTGAGTCAGTATTGCCTACCAGAATCTTGAGGCAATGGTACAGAACATTATCCCAGTTAGTCTTTTCGTTGGCCGTCTGCCCTGTTCTGCCATGATTGCCTGGTACACAAACAATTCTTACAGGACAATCAAATACCTCCTGTGTGTTTAAGAACATCTTCCAGAAGACATTTGTAGCTATTTCTAGCTGATCAATAGTCGGGCATACGACATGCCATGGTTGCGTAGGATAGATATCCTCGCCCTCGAGCATGTCTCCCACCATATTGATAACGACCTCATCTACTTCTTGGCTAGCCATTTGCCTGTGTACCAGACTCGGGTACTCGGCCAGCCTGTCTTCGAACTCCTGTATGCCAAAAGACTTATTCTGTTGTCCACAGTGTGTGTCTGACAGCACCATTACTAGAGAAGATTTCTTACTCTTCGCTGGCTTTGACGCCTTTGGCATCTTGAAGTTAGGAGTTTCTTCAATTAGTTCCTTAATGAACCTGAGCTTGCGTTCATTGCTTGCGATCTTTACTGCTGGTGGCACAGGAGCAAGAATACGGCTATCCTCTCGACAGGATAGTACTTGTATTAGTTGCTGCTCTGTGTCATCGTCGTCTAGATCGCCAGTTTCAAAGGCATCTCTCAGCTTTTTGATTTTCTTCTGAATAGAATCATATGATCTGGTTGACCCGAATTCTTCTCTGAATTCCTCGTATAAATCTTTAGTGCTCAAGCTTAGGTTTGACCTGAGGAACTCTAGTTCGTCCTGATTCCATACTTGCATTATTCGGACTCCTTCAGCTGACTAAGTCCCTTGAATGCGATGAACACGCCAGCCCCAATTATGATTAGTGGCCAGAGTTCTATGAGTGCCCATAGACCAAGACCACCGATTGCTATGCCCGCTCCTAACGGGAACAACATACTTAGATCACTGGTTTTCTCCATTGTTAATCCTCGTTAGCTTTCGCATGAAGGCTCCCTTGTAGTTACCTATCTTGAAAATGGTAGGACTCCGTAGAGTCGCCCCTGCATCGGTCTTTAGAACCACCTGCACTTCATGCAAGTCCCCTTTGTACTCTTCAAGGAGACTAGTTAGTTGACTAGCTCTCGTTGCCTTGACCTCAGCTACGATTCTCTCGGGAGTATCTTCGGCTGCTAGATCTAGTGTGCCCATCTTGCGCACTACGATCTTGGTCACTCTTCCGTCATCAGCTTCTGTTACTTCTACAACGCCAGCTACGCTGATTGGTTTTGATTCTTCCATCATATCTTTGTTGGCTTCATATACATTGGGGAAGCAAACTCCCTCAATGCTCCCTGTCAGGTCCTCGAAGGTCAGGAAAGCCATCTTCTTCTTGGACTTGGAGGTCGTAATCTCTGTCTTATTCGTAGTAACTGCTGCCAACTGTATCTTGGTGCCTCTAGGCATCTGTTTAATGTCTTCAAAGCTATTAAATCTGTGGCCAAACAGCTTAGTGCCGATCTCCTCAAGGGGGTGAGCAGAAACGAAAAAGCCTAGGAGCTCATGCTCGTCCGCGAGCAGTTGGTCCTGGGGCAGTTCATCCATCTCTAGAATCGTTGGCCATTCTGGTTCCTCCGGACGTTCCGGTGGCTTCAGTGGCTTGAGCTTCTTCCCCTTGTCAGATAGGACACCTTTCTCAATATCTTCTAATCTCTGGGCACAGGCATCGAGTTTCTTCTGGTAGGTCTCGAGCTTCTTGAAGTATTTCTTCATTTCAGCTCGGTGATCCCAGATGATCTCAACAGCACTCTGCATTGTTGCACGTGTCATCTCCATGCAATCAAATGCACCTGCTTTGATCAGAGAGTCAAGCTTTAATCTGTTGATCGTGCCCAGGTCGACACGTTCACAGAAATCCCTCAGGCTGGTGAAGGGTCTCTTCTCTCGTTCCTCGATGACTTTCTCAACTGGGCCTTCACCTAGGTTCTTAATTGGGCCCAATCCAAAGCGTATCTTGCCTTCTTTAGTAACGTGAAAGGACTGCCTGCTCTCGTTGATATCAGGAGGCAGCACCTCTATACCTAGTCTCTTGCACTCAGCTAGGTATCGAATCATTTGGTCTTTATTACCAGCATCACAGGTCATCACGGCGCACATGTACTCAACTGGATAGTGCGTCTTTAACCAGGCGGTCTGGTAGGTAATATATGCATACGCAGCGGCGTGACTCTTGTTAAAGCCATAGGCGGCGAACGCAACCATGTCGTTCCAGAGCCGATCTGCCATCTTTTCTGGTAGGCCAGACTCTTTCCACCCCTGCTTGAACTTAGGCTCATGTTTCTCCATGAGCGAGCGCTTCTTCTTGCCTACGGCTTTCCGCAGCTCGTCAGCTTCACCGCCTGTGTAGCCACAGAGCTGTTTGGCAATCTCCATGATCTGTTCTTGGTAGATTAGCCAGCCAGCAGTTCTAGAGAGAATAGGCTCTAGCTCTGGGACCAGATACTCTGGGTCTCTCTGCCCTGCACGAACAGATAGATAGATATCTTTGTAGTCAGAGTCCAATGGACCTGGACGATAGATAGCTACCAGGGCAATCAGGTCTTCCAGGCAGGTTGGACGGATGAGAACCAGAAGGTCTTTCATCCCTGAGCTTGCCTCGAGCTGAAACACGCCTACGTTGTCACCTGTACGCAGATTGGCGTAGACTTTGTCATCCTCGATGTCTACCTGGTTGATGTCTATCTTTTGCCTGTGTCTTTCCTCAATGATGTCAACACACTTATGGATCTTATCTAGAGCCTCGAGGCCAAGGAAGTCGAACTTGATCAGACCGAATTCCTCGATGTTGTTCATCTCCCACTGGGTGGTAACCTCGTCCCCTCTGCCCTTGAACAGAGGAACTGTGTCCATCATTGTCTCGTTGCTGATTACCACACCTGAGGCGTGGACACCCACACTGTTTATATGATCCTCCACCTTTTCTGCCCATCGTAGGATATCTCCTTGTGTACTATCGGAATTTCTGTACGCATGGAGCTCGGGCACCAGTTTGATAGAGGTTGTCAGTGTCTGTGGTTTGCCATGTACGGGGGCCAGTAGCAGCTTAGCTAGCTGGTCACCTACTGCATATGGATGGCCCAAGGTCTTAGCAATACTACGCACTGCCGCCTTGGCTCGCTGCATATTGAAGGTTCCGATGTGTGCTACTCTGTCATCGCCATACTTCTGGGTTACATAGTCAATGACTCTGTCTCGGAATCTCTTCTCAAAGTCTACGTCAATGTCAGGCATAGAGATTCTGTCAGGGTTGAGAAACCTCTCGAATAGTAGCCCAAACTTTAGTGGATCTATTTCTGTGATGCGAAGACAGTAGGCTACCAAGCTACCGGCTGCACTTCCACGACCGGGACCGACATAGATCCCGTTTCTCTTTGCCCATTCAATAAAGTCTTGGACGATTAGGAAGTAGCCAGGGAAGCCCATCTTAATGATGGTCTCCATCTCGTAGCGTAGCCTATCTCTATATTCGACTTTGTTTAGTAGGCCTCTTGTCTGTAGACCTACTTCACACTTGTATACAAAATAACGATCTAGCTCATTCATGTGCTTGTTGAGTTCCAAGTATACTACAGTCTCTTTCTTGCCACGCAAGAAAATCTTGGTAGTCATCACTAGTAGTGATGTCAAACTCGGGGTTCTGGTATTCACCTAGTGTGATCTCGATGCCACACTTCTCGGTTATCTTTATAGTATTCCAGAACGCTTCTTCTGCTCCCATTGCGGCAGCAGCCTTATACATATCTTCCGGATCTCGGATGAAAAAATTTCCACCCGAATAGTCATTCTTATCTTCTTTTTCTTCATACTCTTCCAGGGTCATCTTCATCTGCTGAGCCATAATGAGATTGTGCGTAGCCTTATCTTCTTCACGTAGATAGTGCGCATCTGCAGTAATGACTAGAGGCAGATCCCACTCCTTGGCTTTTGCAATGACCCACCTATTGTATGCCTTCTGCATCTTGATGTTATGATCTTGCACTTCAAGGTAGAGTCTTCCTTCAAAATAAGGCTTGATGAGCTCGTTGACCCAGCGCTCACCCTCCCCAAAATAATCTAGGAATTCGTCTTTCTCTTCGTCGTATAGGCTGCCCTGTATCTCTATGCCCTCCATACCTGGAAGCTGTCCAGATACTCCCCTCTTCATCATGGTCTTCTTAGCAGCTATGCCTCCCATGCATGCAGTAGTAGCTATTAGACCATCGGATCTTTCTTTGAGGTTCCCATAGAATACTCTTGGCTTATAGTAGAAGTTATTCAGGTTGGCATTGTTGATAAGCCAGATGAGATTTCTCAGACCTGTTTCATTCTGAGCAAGAAGGACCATGTGGCGGTTATCTCGCCTCATTTCTTCCTTCTCGAGTCCGTCTCTATCTTCAGTAATATAGGCCTCACAGCCAATAATTGGCTTGATGCCAGCTTCTCTTGCCTTCTTGTAGAATTCTATGACTCCGTGCAGGACACCATGATCAGTGATGGCACACGCAGACATGCCAAGATTCTTTACTCTCTCGACTAGCTTATCTATTTTATTAGCTCCATCTAGCACTGAGTACTCCGTGTGTACGTGTAGGTGTGTGAAGTCTTTACTCATGAGTTGTCTCCAAACAGCAAAGCGAAGCGGTCAATAGGCTGGGCTTCCTCTTCTTCGATTCGCTCCCCTGAAATGACCATGTAGATCACCTCTGCCATGAGGTGATTGAGCTCTGCTTGTGTTAGGGCTATGGTGTGATTATACCTGTTACGTACATCAAGGGCATATTTCCACACGCCACCCTCGTGTGGATCTACTTTACGCCATAGGTATAGGTGAATGAACCGCTTGTTCCAGTTCCCACTCCATATGTGGATTTGGCCGTCATAGCCTTCTGAACTGTAGTCAAACAGCTCGCCGATATCTGATGCCATTTACAGTTTGGATTGGATTTCCTGAATCAGGTCTGGCTTTTCTTTTAAAGCTGCTACGACATTGGCCTCTCCCTGGCCAAGTCTGTCTCCGGCATAGGAGTACCAGGCTCCAGATTTCTCTACGACATCGTGCTTGACTGCTACAGACAGGAGATCCTGAACGATGTCAATACCGTGGCCGTATCTGATCTGGAACTCAGCTTCTCTAAACGGAGGAGCTACCTTGTTCTTAACTACCTTGACTCGAGTGTGGTTAGCGACGAATTCTTTGTCATCGCCTGTGCCTTCTTTGACACCACCAGTACGTCTGATGTCCAATCTCTGAGACGAGTAGAATTTTAGCGCATTACCACCTGAGGTGGTCTCTGGGTTACCGAACATGACGCCAATCTTCATACGGATCTGGTTGACGAACATGACGGTAGTCTTGGTTCGGAGACATGGTCCTACGAGCTTGCGCATAGCTTGGCTCATGAGTCTAGCCTGCCTACCTACGTGACTGTCACCGATCTCTCCCTCAATCTCTGCCTGTGGAGTCAGGGCTGCCACTGAGTCAATAACTACTAGACCCAGAGCGCCAGATTTGATGAGTCTGTCAGCAATTTGGAGTGCCTGTTCACCATTGTCTGGTTGAGAGAAGATTAGCTTATTGATATCGATACCGATGCTTGCTCCATAGACTGGATCAAACGCATGTTCTACGTCAATAAATGCTGCACGTCTGTCGATCTTTTGCATCTCTGCGATAGCATGAAGACAGAGCGTAGTCTTCCCACTGGATTCAGGACCAAAGATCTCAACGATTCTACCCTTGGGATATCCCTTGTCATAGTGACCGGTGAGAGCTTTGTTTAGACTCATACATCCGGATGAGAACCACTCTACATCTGGGATGACTGCGTCACCTACGATCAGAGCTTCCTTGCCGATGTCTTTCTCGATTGATGCGATTGCGAGCTCTAGAGCTTTATCCTCTGGAGACTTTGTATCTTCGATGGTTTCGTTATCTTCTTTCTTCTTTCTTGCCATGGTACCTTCCATGCTTCTCTTTGAAGCGCTCTAACATTCTTTCTCGGAACCACTTGACGTCTATGTCTACGATTCCTAGTAAATCCTCTTGGGACAATTCAAGATTACCCCACATGATCTTGTAGTCTTCATCAAAGATGAATCCCACTGCCGTTTCCCAAGTGGCTATATCGTTCGGCAAGTTCGAGCCAAACAGCGAAAGGTAGTCCCTTACTGCCTGCTCTACTACCTTCAAAATCAGAAACCGGCACTCCTCTATGTCTGGTAGATAGAAACTGAGCTCAAATTGTGCTGCTCCGTGTTGGTAGAGCCGGTTATATCTATCCATTAGCCCTGTGGGGCCGTAAGCTCACAACGTTCTGAGTCACAATACTTGTGCTCAAATCCTGATGTCTCGGATACTTTCTTCAATTTGACTGGCTTTAGCTTCTTAACGGCCTTTTCGTACTCCTCTTGAGTCATTGGCTGGTAGGGCGCATGTTTATATCCGTGTTCTACTAGAGGTAGGAAACTTACAGACTTCAGGCGTGTCTCATACAACTCGAGTGCCTGCTTAATCTGCTCTGCTTCCTCTGGCTTAAACGTAATTGTTACGGAGACTTGGTTATCTGCCCACCAGTATTGCATCTGGGCTACTATTTCTAGTTGCTCCCAGATGGATAGTTCTGATCTGCTCTTGTAAAAATTATCTTCTTTTACGGGGAAGTAGACAATTACTGTGTTGTGTCCCTCGCCCTCTTCTATTCTGTATCCAGCCTTTTCAAGAGCTTCAACAAGTTGGGATCCAGCATCCATTCGGATCGTTCGCCAATAGTACTCGGCGTATGGGAAGTGTACTCCTGGAGTTGCTCCAGGGAGAAGTGACACAGTGCCACTGGGCTTAACCGAGGTAATCTTAATAGATTCAGGTATACAGAGCCACTTACTATACTTCCTATCCAGATTTCTGAGGTATCTGTAGCCCTCATCACAGATCTGATAGTGCCCTCGTATCCCAAACTTTCTAAAAGACTGCGCGATGCCACTTTGACTAGTGCCGATCCGTCTATTTCGCAACATAACAGCATTTGTCCTGGCGTTATGTGTTGGAACAAGTGTAACGGTTTTTGCATATAGGTATGCAAACTTAAGAGTTCGTTGATATTCTTCAAAGTTCTGATGACGGGCTGGAAATGTCTCGACGAGACAACAAAGCTCATAGCTCTCCAATGTCTGCTCGCTACAGGGGTTACAGCCTGCTGCCAGGCCATCCTTCTCTGGGTCAGGCGGGTCTTTGAGTCTGCCGTAGTTCCTGGCTGTATCTAGCCACAGGTATCCAGGCTCACCATTCTTAGCTGTGAGCTCAGCTACGACAGAATAGTCCATGCCTATCTCAGCAAATAGACTGTTGTTAGAGGCCCATCTCCAGTCCTCTAGCTTCTTCTTGTTTTTCTTGGGGTCTTTCAGTTCGAGGAAGCTGTTGTCCTCAGGGTTCCCTATCATTATCTCGGCTGAGCGTCGGACATTCCCGGATACTACGCACCTACCAATAGCATTAAACAGATCTACGATGGCTTCGGATGTAATTAGCTCATCGATCAGAGGATCTAAGATAGCAGGAATATCAGTCTCGGCTAGCTGTTGTAGAGGTGCTGGGCCTGAGGCTGTCCCTCCAAACGACTTGATTGGTGTGCCGTATGGCCTCACCTTACTATAGTCTACTTCTGCTGGTAGAGCTCCACGCCCAAAGTATGCATCAATGTATGTGCGTACTAGTTCTACCCAGCCCTCTCGAGTATCCTCAACGACAAAGGTGTAGCTACCAACTCTGGGCTCTCGGATCTTGATAGATTCCGCGCCCTTTGTGTCTGAGCCTACACCTACTCCCAACATGGACATGTCCATTAGGAAGCAGAATGGTTCTGAGTACTCGATGTGGAGATTCTTTGTGGAGACGAAGGAGCAGTTGTTGAGTGCAGCTCCACCGCGCTTCTCAACGAAGTCGGTTCCCATCATCCACAGGCCTCGCCCAGGTGGAAGGAACTTCATCTCCCACATCAGGCGAAACATTTCTTGTGCTGAGTGCTGTGCCTTTACACCATTCCAGGGTAGTTTTAGCCCCTCACAGTACCGCCTCTGGATGGTATAGGTTCCTTCAACTACACGTTGAAGGGTCTCCCACCACTCCTCGGTTCGGTTCTGGCCGGGGACTGGGCGTGCATACGTACGCTTGTACGTGATGTAGCCCAGTGGTCCCCATTCAGGCTGCTTGCCCTTGTACTTATCGATAAAGGCATCAGACAGACTGAAGCTGGCCATTACTCGATCTCGTTATCTGCCTTTGGTGGTGCCACAGTGTTGATCAGGTGGTCGAGCTTCTGGCTCATCACCTGCACTGCGCGACCAACTTCGTGTACGAGCCTATCGCCCATTACCTGAGCGTTATTATAGACTGCGTCGATCTGCTTATTGGCGTGACCATGCACACCTAGCAGTTCTACCAGGCCTCGCTGTTGTCCGAATACCTGGAATACGAAGTTGTTGTCTTCTGTGAGACCAACTACGTAGCCAATCTTCAGATCATTTAGATCCATTGGCTTCTCTTCTTGGAGCTCTTCGGCTACTGGAGCCTGCTCTTCTACTTCTGGTGCTTGCGCTTCTACGTCACTCATAGTTTTATTCCCTTTCGCCATTGCCGCGTTGCATGCGGTCTAGGCTCTTGCTGTGGTTCATCTCCACAGCGCATGATATTGCTGCTTGTTCAACCATCTTCTGAACTTTAGAGATCTGCTCGAGTATCTGTTTCCAGAAACTATATTCGCTTTTGTAGATGGCTGCAGCTTGACTATAGTTTTGTACTTCATGTTCGGCCAAAGAGTCAAGAGTTGCGGCAGCTGGAAGCTTCCATCCATTCTCCCTGTACTCGTCAACAATTTGCTTCTTGACGTCGGCATAGGAGGAGTCTTTGCTGACCTCAAAATTCTCTTTCTTTTTCTGGGCTTCGATGAAGTAAAAAGATGCCTCTTGATAGAGGTTTGCTAGCTGGAGATTGATCTCGATAGCGAGCTGTGGAGACATGTTGTCCATAGGAATTCGGACACGGAAGTGCTCCTTCCACTGTGCCAGGGTCTTTCCTCGAACCATATATCTCTGTTCAAATGACTTGTTGAGTGTCTCAGCTAGCGCATGTCCTGCCAGCACTTTCTGCATGATCAGGTCGGCTTGCGCCTTTGGGGTGAGTTGTGATACTTTCATTAGTCCTCGTTCATTATCTGCCACCACCTGCTAGGTGGGGTCAACGGCTCTTCTTGGTAGCCTGCTAGATACTTATGATGCTCTAGTGCCTTCTGTTCTGTCGCATAGCGATACATTTCCTCTTCATCGCTATCTTCGTGTCTAACCAAAGTTTCAAAAATGAGGGGGCCTTCTGGACTATTACCATGAGGAAAGCCAAGCCAGATTGTAGAGATTTCTGTGAAGTCGTGGAGCGTAGTGAGTTTGATGATTCTGTAATCGTCATCCTCAAACTTCTCTCTCCACTCCTCTTCCTCAATGGGGTTATTGCTTCTGTCAAAGAACTCTAGTGACATCATATATCTCCGGCAGGTGGCACTCTTGAAAGTCGTAGAAATATTGTGCCTTCCTGATGTTCAAAAAGATCTCTTGCCAGGTCTCGCCTGGGCCGGTAACTGCCTTATATTTATAAGGACAGCCTGATACTGAGCCATCTGGCCAGATCTGAAATTTGGATATGTTTGCTGAACATCCGAAGCCTGTCTCTTTGAACTTTACGACATCTTGTAGGCAGCCGTCAACAAGTACTTTGTGTCCATAGCCTCTTCTTTCGGCTGTTTCTTTGACGTCCTCGATGAATTGCAGATCTCGAGTCATCTGCTCTTTGTCTTTCTTAACCGTTTCGAGAGTTCTGCGGGTTCCAATTGGGGTCTTTCTTAGAAGCAGGTAGATCTGATCTAAAGACGGCATGATAGCATCCATCGCAGCTAGGAAGGTCAAGTACTTTGCATCGTTGAGCTCTTTGCCTGGTATCATCACATTCCAGCCGAACTTTGTGTTTGGGATCCTAGTCCGTAGTGCATCAAAGCTTGCTATGCCAGTTGATGTCACTGGGATCTCACTGAGACTGATGAAGTCTAGTCCAGATAGCTCTTTGTCGTGCATCCTGAGCTCAGACATATAAGTCTGTAGGCTACCAAGTCCCTTTACTGTGATGTGCATCTCTGGTCGTGTTGTTACACCAGGATCATTAGCTATGAATAGGAATGCCTGAAAGACTGATGTCATATGGAAGCGCTTATGTGCTGAGCCTTCTCTTGAAGGAGGAAGGTGGTCAACTGACATTGTTATTTGGTTGACCTCAGCCTTGTCTGATTCACATAATGCTCTGATGAGCTGACCCTGCTGCACAGCTGGGGTAATTTTATCAGTCTTGAGATGTTCTTTGACATAGCACCCCTTACAGTTTAGGGCACAATATCTTGTGGGCTGAAAGAAGATGGCATCAGCCTGGATCTTCTTACTGCCCTTTACTTGGACAAGCATGACTATCTCCTAGATTTCAATCATGCTAAATCGTGATGGTTGATCGGGTCCTTCATTGACTATCTCGGTTTCCCTGCGGCGTTCGTCAACCTTAATATTGAACTTTGTCCACATCCAGGCTTGTATTTTCCACCAGCGTGGGATCTTCTCGATCTCATAGTCGTAGTGAAATGAGTAGTTAACTCTTGCCTGATATTGAGCGACAACAGCTGATTCCCATGTGTTCATTGCCCATGTCCCGGGACAGTTGTATGGAGTAAAATAGTTAGCATCTATTAGGATTGACTCTCTTAAATCTCTGTTTATTCCAACACCACGGTAATAGCTGGCTAGATCTCTTCCCAGAAAAGTATAGATCTTCTGATTTGGGTACTGTTTCTTTCTGAGTTCTATCTCTTCTCTAAGGGATGGATCGTCTCGTGTATCTACCAGTTTAGCCTCATACAGTGCATCTAGAAGTCGATGGTTCTGATAGTCTTTGAAGGACCTTAGAGCATTTGTCCAGAAGTGTGTATATGATCGCAGCTGTTCAGCACAGGATATCCTCCCGTATTCAGTAGACTTAGCTATTGCTTCTATTCTATTCCAGGATGTTCTAAATGCGGTAGTTTTCTTGCTCCACTGACTATCGTCATTATGTTGGATTGTGTTGCATTCTCTCTGACGATTTCCTCTGTTGTATAGATTTGGTTTCAGTGAGTCGTCATGAAAGATGTAGCCAGCTGCTGTATCTCTTAGCTCAACCATTTGTGAGCTCTCTGCGAGTAACTGCTGAATCGGTCTAGTAGTTTCCTCAGGAAATCTATATGGACTTTCTATATTTAGACTGTCCATATAGATCCTGAGTTCATCTTCTTTTGGAAGCTTTGTAGCTTCTAGGTGGTCTGTCTTCGGCGGCATTGGTTTCCTACCCTGAGTGAACCATGTCTTTGACAGTCTCGATCGAGTTCCGGAATTCCCTGATGTTACCTTCGAGGTCTCCATTCATGTACTGCATGATGGTATTTCTCAATGATGGTGTATCTTCAAAATGGAAGCGTTTTACGCGTCCATTGGGGCCTTCCGTAGTCGTCTCCTGGATCTTGTACTTGCAAGAAATCAGGACTGCTGTCAGATAGAAATCCGTTGTGGAATAGGTTCCTTCAGCCATTCTTACTCTCCGGTATTTACCCAGTCCGGGAGTACGTCTGGAGTGTGATACTCGTGAGTATGCTGTACGTCCAGCGTCTGATTGGACCGAGTCAATACCTCGGTAATATCAGTGCACTTGCCGCCTTGAACACCTTCTACCTGGTACTCGACCTCGTTTGTCTCGGGATCGATGATTACTGTTACTTTCTTTGACATCTTTATCTCCTCTTATGCATAGCTTTCAAAAACCATGCGGATTTTACCATCGGCTCCCACCTTGGCTTCAGCATTGCTGCTGCAGTAGAAGTGGTTTTTGGTGAGCTCGCCCTTAGTCTGCTCTACTGCGTAGCCAGTAGATAGATCCTTGGTGAACTTTTTGTTACCAGTTGAACCGTAGTACTTTCTCAGCTTGTTCCTGTCCGCGTGATAGAAGTCACCAACCATGCTCCAGGTACCATCCTTCTGACGCTGCATGCCTACCGCCTTGTCGATGCGGAGTTCTGCCTTCTCAGACTGACCATACTGGGAGATAGTGAAGTTGCCTTCTTCAACTTTGAGGCCCATTCGCTCGAGTGCCTTCTTGATGTACTCTTTGCTGGTGAGCTTGGTTCGAACACGAGTGAAATGACTCATCTTTCTCTCCTTTAATTCTCTTTAGATATTTCTTCGAAGCGGTTACCCATCTTCGCCTTAGCCTTCTTGTGCCTATTCTTAGGCGTAGTGGCTACTTCATCCATATTATCAAGTGCATCGTCTAGGTCAAGCTTTTTGCCTTTGCCAGTCTTGACCTCGTGCTTGCCAGCCTGGTCCTTTGCCCATGAGCTGGCATATCTGTAGCTGCCCTTTGCCTTGTCCCTCAGCTTGGCGACCTTAGCCCCCATGACCTTGGAGATTGGCTTGGTGTCATCTACAGCAGCGACGATGTTCTTGGACTCTACGTCCTTCTGGTTCTCTTCGAAGGCAGATGCGATGGCATCCTTGATTGCCTTCTCAATCTCAGCTCCAGTGAATCCGTCTGTAGCATCCAGAAGTTCCTTCTTTTGCTTCTCGAAGGCTTTGATATCACGGCCACGCTTTCTCAGGTGGATTCCCATGATTTCCCAGCGTTCGTCTGGTCCAGGAAGGTCCACGAAGAATACCTCATTGAACCTGCGAATGAACTCTGGTGGCAGTGCTGTGATATCGTTCGCTGTAGCTACGATGGTAACGCCCTTGAGGCCTTCTTCCATCGCGGTTAGTAGTGTACCGAACACGCGGCTTAGAGTACCACCATCTGAGAAGTTGGAGCTCTTGGTACCGCTCAGTGCCTTCTCTACCTCATCGATCCAGCCGATGCAGGGAGCCATGGCCTCGAGCTGTCCAATGACCTGCCTCATCTTCTCCTCAGATCCACCTACCAGGCCTGTCATTACCTTACCTACGTCAATACGTAGGCCAGGAAGTTTCCAGGCTGACATGATGGCCTTAGCTAGGAGAGACTTACCAGTTCCAGGAATTCCGGTGAGGAGCATACCCTTCAGTGGCTCTACACCGAAGGCCTTCGCTTCGTCTGTCCACTGACGTGAGTACCTTGCCAAGTATTCCTTGGCATGGTCCATTCCGCCGACATCTTCCATTCCTACTGGCTGGTCGATGAATTCCAGGATCTGATTCTTCTTGATGATCTGACGCTTTGCGGCAATCAGTCTCTGTACGTTCAGCTCCTGCATGTGAGTTACTGACGTAGAGATTGCGTCGTCTACCTCGATCATGGTCAGACCAGTGAGCGCACGAGTGCATTCCTGGACTTCCATGTCGTCGTATGTGAGCTTGGTGTTCTTGTGCCGTTGGCTTCTGTCGCTCTTCTTCATGTGCTGAATTGCTTCTCGCACACGAACTTCGATCTGATCTGGCTTTGGAAGCTCGAAATTCACTACAGTGACCTGCTTTTCCAGGTTTGGCGGCAGACCAGAGATCTGGCCACCTGCACCATGGGCTAGCATTGGACCTGTGATGATGAGGGTCTTGCCTGTGTTGATCAGATGCTCATACATGTCTCTGATCTGCCTTGTAACAGGCTCGGTCATGACCATGTATGCATCACGCATGATGTACACGATGCCCTTTACGTCATTGTTCTGTGGCTTCATTCTGACGATGTGTTCCAGGGCGACTGGTGGCTGGAATGTCTCTGACTCCTCGCCAGTAGCTCTCATACCCTGGCTGTCCATGTACTGGTTCTGTCTGATGAGCCCCTGATAGAGAGACCATAGCCATACTTGTCGAGCATTTGGCTCGGCTACAAGATTCACGAAATCGTCAATGAATCTACCCTCTTCGTGAGTGACTACCCAGATGATTGGCACTCGGGCTTTGATCAACGCCAGGATTTCTTCCATAGCATTATGGAACTTGGGATCTTTCCCTTCCTGGGGCTGAGTGGTTACTTGCTCGGACATTTCTGTCTCCTCTTTCTACTTTCTGTTTTATTGACTCAACGTATGAGTCGATTCGTTTATCCAGCTCTGTTATTCCTTGTTCTACTACACGGCGTGCAGCCTCGCTAAGGATTGCTTTTCCGAATAAAGCTAGATTTGGGTACAAGTTCGAACTCCCTAATCTTGAGAGCCTCCATTCCTGCCCGGATAAAGAAAAGTTCAGCGAACGTTAAGTTTACGTCTGCTGTGCCCTCTTCAGGCTCCAAAGATAAACGAACTTTTAGTCCATCTTTGGTAACACCTTCCCAGGCCTGGACTCCTTCTTGGTCCATTGCAGCCTCAAGCTGCTGTAGGACCTGTTGGGAGGTCAGATCAGGCAGAGACTCTTCTTTAATAACGTTGACTTGACGCTCTTCAGCGCATTTACTTGCACCGCTCGGGTTACCTGAGCTCAGGGCACCCTTTAACTTGAGCAGTTTTTCGTAAGCGAGTTCCCTCTCAGCTTCGTCACCATAGTCCGAGGCCAATCTATCTACATCTGGAAAATCTACTTTGACATAGCATGGCTTCTCTTTAGCTTCTGTTACGCGCCAGTGCTCGCCAAAGAAAAACACGACATCCTCACCATTATGGATAGCGTCGTAGTTCTGAAGGTCGTAGATATCTACAGCCTGTTCAGTAACTATACCTACCATCTGACGGATTAGCTCGTGGTTATCTGAGTTGAGGTTGAACCCGTATGCTATGAAGCGCATTATTCCCCCATGATAGCAGCAAATCTATTCCTAGCTGTTCTATCCAGTGGTGCGAATTGTGCCTCGCCATATGAGAGAATGACCTTGCATTGCCAGTACCGTTTGTATACTTCCGCTCTCGTCTTTAGTATGGCACCACCTGTGAACATACTAATGTTCCTCTTTACTAGGCTAGAAATCTTCAATGGGATGAATCCCAGGTCTCTGCCGTTGAGGTGGGCTAGCGGACTGTCTGAGTCGGCTACAAGCTGGATCATCGTAGCATTTGGATCCCACTCGTTGTCATGCAGCGGGACTAGCTGAATACTATGAGTTCCTGTTTTGCCAAAGGGGTATAGGTCCTCAGATGTCCCAAGCTTCTGTGCCTGCTCGTAGATTGCCTTGTGAACCTGCTGCCTAGAGACACCATCCATTAGTGATGGCTTTGTGAATCCGGCAGGATACAGCTCTAGGGTTCCACGGTCGGGCTGGTCCAGAATGGCTCCTTTGGAGTTTTTCTTTTCTTGGAATGTCTGTGAACTTAGTCCTAGGGGGCTAGGCTTAGCCCAGTAGGCCTCAGTTGCCTGAGTTACCCTCGTCTTTGTCTTCTTCATTCTCATCTCCTTCACCATTGAGAATATCTTCGAGATCCTCATTGGTGATGTGTCCTTGGGCTCTCAGCTCTTCCAGCACCTCTCTTGGGTTTGCCCCGGCCAGGCTTGCCAGAGTGGCTACTGAGTTGGCCTTAGACTTCCTGTGAATATCTTCTATCTCTTCGTCTGTGACAGGCTCTTCGTATGTGTAGATCTTGAGCCCTTCCTTTTGGATGAACTTGAGGATCAGGAGGCCAATAGCCATCATCTGTACGAACGCTGCACGAGTCAGCTCGTTAGACAGATGGAATGCTGTGGCTCGAATGCCAATCATACGACCTAGACCGCTGACTACTGACTGAGCCATTAGTGGCATGATCTGTTCATTGAACTGATTGCCATCCTTGTCAGACATTTTGTCTTTGGAATACTGTAGTAGCTGCTGGATTACATCCTTCAGCTCTATTGTATCGCCATCCTCATCTCTGAGCTCTACTGAGGTCTTGACCTTTCTCCTCTTGTTGATCATGACCATCGAGAACAGATCTTCCGGCTCGACGTGGTCTTCGCCTCCGGTGTATAGTTCTTCCAGATCTTCCTCGTCCCAGTTCTCTTCCCAATCCTCTTCCCATTCGTTACTCATCTCATCTCTCCTTGTCCCTATTCGGGATTTGATAATTGTGTGAGTGGGCCAGTTCTTTGCTTCATGATAGCCCAGATTGCGCGGATATTTTCTAGACGATCTTTGTCTCCAATAGGATAGTCTAGTGTATCCTCGTAGCCCTCTACCTCAAGGGTAGCTTTATTTCTGATAGTGCGCATGGCCATTCTGTATCTAGCTAGCTGTCCATGACTAGCCTCTCTCTTGAGGTCTCGCACTAATGTATGCAGATACAATACGTCCCCGACTACGTATTCCTTTTGTTTGGCAGTAAGCTTACCATCCCAGTTATAGGTTCCCATGTGAGGCAGACTAATTCCATACCTAGACTTGACTAGGTGTGCTAGTCCAGCCTTAACTCCTGGGTGGATCATCTTGTGGAGTGTTTTGGTACACTCTACTTGTCCAGCTATGTCGATTGCCATCCACCTCTTAATGAACCTTAGGTCGAATAGCGCATGATGAAAGATCTTGGTAGCGTATCCATGTAGAAGGAGAGCCTGTAGCCATCTACTATATTCGTTAGGCTCCCGAATAATATAGCAGCGCAAATCTGCTGTGGAAATTTGTATCATCCTCAGCTTGTCTGAGAGCCAGTTCAGTCCATCAGTCTCCGTATCAAGACCAAGGTACTCTCGTTTAACCAGGCTATTATATAGCCTCTTGTCAATGTCACCCTCGAGGATTCTTAGTGTCTTGGGACGTTTAGCTCGTCTTGTGCTAGATAGTTTGCTTTCTTTAGTGCTTGTGTGCTGTTCCTTGGTCTCCACACAAACCTCACTTCCACTGGCAGGTTTTCTACAAACTGCAGTATGATGTCTCTTTTGTTTTTTAGTGACTTGTCGCGACATTCCATTTCCTTGTTAAGCTGCTCGATTGCTAGTCTGCTATCTGACCTTATCTCAACCATCGTTCCGGGGTTATTATGTAGGTTGAATAGGGTCATGAGGGCAAAGTAGATAGCTTCGTACTCTGCTTGGTTATTAGTTTCAGCCTTGGATGGCCTACTCATTGCAAGTTCTGGTCTCTGGTCTGGGAATTCGATAACAATTCCAACAGAGGCAGGACCGCCTGGGTTCTTTTTGATGGAAGCATCACATGATATTACGATATGTGGTCTAGTCAAGGGTCTTTGCTCCTGTGTTGGCTCTATGCCTAACGCTACGCAGCTAATCTGAGTGAGCAGATTCTGTGTGCTAACTAGTAGGTCAGCAGCATTCATGTGCTCATAGATCATCTCTACGATAGCCTCGAGCCTGTCGTTTGCTTCTTTCTTCTCAAAGTTCATTTTGATCTCCTGGATAGGTATGAGGACTGGGTGTCAGCTTACCAGTTAAGTGCCTGTGGGATAGCCGCTTGTAGGAGTGACCTGAGGGTCATCGCCTCGGCTCCGTCTAGTGGCACTTCGTGTTTTCTCTCTTGCCCGCCAGACTGCTGGGTCATAGTGACCATACAGCCCTTGGCAACACCCTTGGGAGAGTATAGACGCATGAATTTCTTCACTGCGCCCTGAGACTCACTCTTTGCGCCCGGGTCGTGCATGAGGCTTAGTGACTCATTGCCCTTCGGATCACAGCCCATAGTGAGGAAGTAGAGAATTTGTCCCATGTCGCTGACTGAGAGGGCAAAAACAATTTTGTTTTCCCAGTCATACACATTCTTGTCTTTAGCGGATGCGATGTTCAAGAACAAGCATCCATCTCTTGAACTCCAGCCCTCTTTGAGCTTTCGTCTTCCGTCCACGACTTCAAAGATAGATTCGCCGTCCTTATCCTTTTCGTTAAAGGACTTCTCCTTACCTTTGTAGTGATGTGGTGCTTGGGGAGTGATTTGGATTGCTCCAAACTTTCCTGTAACTCCCTTATATACAGCCCATTGCATTGGTAACATTTGCGTTATTCCTCCTGAATATCTTCGTTTAGCTGTATGCCTTTCCAGTCCTCATACCAAGATGTGACCGTCATTCCTTGGAGCATTAGTGCTACACCCAGGTGTTTCTTTCTATCAGAACTACCTGTGTAGTAGAGCTTTTCTAGCTCCTCTGGTGACGGTCCTTTCTCTTTGTATCCAGCTATTGATGCTCCGAGAGTGTATCCTAAGTTGCCATACAGAACCAATAGTTCTCCGACAGTTAGTTTCTTCTCCTTAAGCATATCTACTATCTTCTCATGAGCCTCTGACACTTTTTCCGGGCTGAATTCCAGAACTTTTTCTTTACTCATTAGGTGTCTCCAGGAAGTATTCTTTACACATGTCGCAATAGAACATGCTCATGGTACTCTCTCTACCATCTATTCCAGTCATTTGGAAGTCTATTAATTTCAGTGGGTTTCTGCAGTCTGGACAGACTTTTTTGATGCCTTTCATCTCGATCATAATTTCTCTGAATCTACGAGTGTCTGGCATTAAAGCTCTAGGCCGCTGAATCTATTTGTATTGCTTGTACTAGATTGGCCTGCCTCTTTCTTTTTCTCGTTCAGGAAGCCTCTTAGTGCATCATTGAGGCTAGGAGAGCCATCTATCTTCCTACTGCCATGGCAGTTAGGATAGTCAGAACATCCGAGGAAGTCTCCGTACTTCCCTTTTCTTTGAGATAGTTCCTTGCCACAGATAGGACATACAGTACTGTCCTGATAGCAATACTGTTCAATGTCTCGTTGTAGACCAGGGGGTGTGCTCGTTGAAAAGATGCGATCGAAATCATCTAGTAGTGTCTGCAGAACGGCGGCAAGCTGCCTAGATGTGGAGCTTCTGCTCCTTGACGTGGCTCCTGCCAGGGTGGCTTGAAGCCTACGTCTATATCTCTGTACTGGTGAGCCGTGAGGGACTCGAGGCATGATACTACTCTTTCTTTCTCTTTTTCTTTACCTTAGCTTTTCTAGTAGCCTTCTTTGGTTTCTTCTTGCCACGATCCTTCTTTGAGGTGAATACCTCGTCACAAAGACCATGTTTTAGCATCTCACTAGGTGTTAGCCAATGATCTGTATCTAGGAGAACGTGCTTCCGTATCTCCTCCTCAGTATTGTACTTACTATGCCTAATAAGATGTCCAATCTCCCTCTTGTGCTCCATATCCTCTGCTTTACGCTGGGCTACCAGGTCACTATAGGTTCCCTGACTACCCCATGAGAATTGATGAATCATTGCACAAGAGTTAGGCGACATGATTCGTTCGTCGCCAGAGACAAAGATACTGGTTGCCATAGAACAGATTTCACCCATAGCAATAGTTCTAATTTTTAGATTTACGAAGTCCATCATATCAATAAACGCCCAGCCGGCATCAGTATATCCGCCTGGACTATTGATAATGATTTGTACTTCTTCGTTAAATTCTTTATCGAAGTGGAGTCTGAGTAGCGTACGAGTAGCTCGAGCCAGAGAGTCTTTGGATATTTCACCAGAGATCATGATGATACCCCTGTTCTCCAAGGATCCCATGTCTCTGCTCATCTGAGCAAAATACTCGAACGGATTGACGAACTCTTCTTCGTCTTCCTCGTCCTCACCGTCCTGTGCCAGTTTCTCCACGTCCTCTGTCTGTTTCTTTGTCGAAATCTCCTTGGCTCTTATGCCAGCCTCGTGTAACTTGCCCATTATTCCTCTCCAAAGTTGTCCATATCTCCACAGAGTACTTCTGTGGGCTCGTCGTCTACCGGATCGTTGTCTGTCGTCTCTATCTGCTCGATTGCTCGCTCAGCTAGAGCATCTATGTAGCTACAGATGTCGTCGTTTGGTTCACACCAGTTTTCGACGACCCTCCATAGCTCCTCACTCAGTTCCGCTATCAGTTGGTCCCTGTTCCTGCTCATCGTCAGGCCTATCCTCTTCTATATAGACTCGTGGGCGGTTATCTTCCTGTTCTTCTTTCTTTTTCTTGATCTTCTTCTTCAGAAAATCAATTACTGCTGGGTTTGGTATCCTCACGGAAGATTACCTTCACTTCGCCATGCAGGCGCTTGGTCTCCCATTCGACTGATGGAGCCGGAGTCTTCTCGACTGGATTTCCGTCTTTGTCTGCTTCGAAGTAGCGGTCTGATACCTTGTCTAGGCCACCTGCTTCTACGAGCTCAGCCTTGGGGTCTACTTTGGGTAGGATTACATCTACCCAGCCTTCGTCAGTATCGAGCTCCACTGCCATATTGACACGCTTTCCGTTACACAGGACGTGTACGATGTCAGCTGCTCTGGGGTCAGATGATTTTAGGTGCATTCTACTATCTCCATTAATACTCGAGCTGTATGTCGAGTTGTTTCAACTACTTGCTTCACTATATGGACTGTACCACAGTGACAGTGAATGGTCCTAGGAAGCTGTTCATTCTCTACCATGTCATAGTACTGGGCACAACCCTTTCCTGGACAGTCCCAATACAGCCTATTTGCGACACGATTTACAGTAAAGAACTTCTTCTTTGGCATTCGCTATCTCGTTCTTTCTGTGGACAGGGAACTACCTCTTTCTCTTCTTATACTTAGCGCTACGCACTTTGCGTTTCTTTGAGCCTCGTTTTCTGCGCCCCCTGTGCTTAGCTTTTGGTCCTACTTTCATAGGACCATTCTAGTATAGCTGCATGAGTTTGTACACAAGGTTATTGTCGGGTAGTCGCCAGAAATGGCTGAAGATGCCCTCAAATACGCTCTCTAGGACCTCTTTGGTCATTGACTTGATGCGTCGTGGGCTCTGAGGATAGTTGGCTAGGACAAATCCGCCTGGAGCCAACAGATTTGAGCAGTTGACGAGTACCTCGATGACCTGATCCTGATTTTCCTGTACATTCAGGACGTTAGACAGCATGATGATATCAAATTCAGAGCCTACCAGGCTTGGATTTATATCGAAGTCATGCGGAGTTACGTCCAGACCATACTTTAGCAGCTTGTTAGTCTGCTTATGTTTTGGTCCACAGCCAAAATCTAGGATCTTTAAGCCAGGATATCCCAGCTTAACAACCCATCGAGATACTGCCGTCAACTTATTTCCTACTGCTCCACTATGGCGAGCAGTACTTTGTAATCTTTTGATTGCCTCTAACGTATACGCAGGCTTTCTGCGCTCCATAGGCTACTTCTTCTTTGTTTTACCCCGCTTGATGATCTCTTCTTGAAGCTGGGCGTGTCGTTCCAGACCGGAGGTGTCCCATCCGTTGTGCCTGGATCTCTTGCGAGGACTTTGGTCCTTGCTCCACTTGGGTACTTTTGATGATTCTGTCTGGTTCTTCTTCCAGCGCTTGATTTTCATTCGTAGTCTACGTAGCACCTGCCTGGCCTTAGCCATGCGTCCTGTGCCACTACTGACTCGATGCTTCCGTGGTTTCTTGGCGTTCTTCTGTTTGGCTGCCATTGTCTCTCCTCCGCTTTCTCTTTCTGTACTCCTTCTTTGCGTCCTTTGCCAATGCCTTCAAGTGGTCCACAAACTCGTCCATCTCCCTATCCACCTGGTCCATCTTGTCCTCACCTAGAATATAGATGAGATAGTCTTTGGCTTGAAGAATCGGTACGCCGAGCTTTCCTCGTTTGACGAGGTGCATGTTTGCGTCTCTGATTTTTTCAAGATTGGGATCCATTACTTATATCCTTTCTAGTCCTCCTCCACAATTTGTACAAACCTAAGCGTTCGTATTTCTTGTGCGGAGACACGTCTCAACCAACTCTCCGGAGCAGTAGAGATGTACGAGAGTTGGGTATTGGAAATTTTGATGCCAGTTATGTACTCTGAATCCTTAGACTTCTTCGCTACAAATGCTCGAGCAGCGGTATAAAGATTCACTTCACGGGCAGCAAAGAGACACCAGCACATCTGGTAGCCATGCCCCCTCTTATCTGGCTCAGTCTGCAATACAAGGCCCTGCATTCCATCCTTCTTACGGACTACGTCGCCAGGCTGGAATTGTCTTTTAGGACGCTTGTCAACTTCTCTTAGCTTAGCCATGTCTTGGGCTGAAAGATGCTTCCCAGCCTCAAGGTGAGCTCAGATCTCCGCTTGGTGA
>Ga0180437_10001043_pt1 | contig 49000 bp, 44 predicted proteins | sample SS_ome_4_FD_132410 | JGI IMG/M metagenome (GOLD analysis project Ga0180437, IMG submission 132410) | Hypersaline lake sediment archaeal communities from the Salton Sea, California, USA - SS_3_D_1 metaG | ecosystem: Environmental > Aquatic > Non-marine Saline and Alkaline > Hypersaline >... | reverse complement strand
GTTATTGAGCCCCAGGAATTCTGGCAAAAGAGATTTGTATTCCAATTACCACTCTCTACAATAGAATATGCGGTCACGATCTGCGCTTCACTGGCCAGGTATTATCTTGAAAAAAGACGAGCTGTGGGATTGGTTTCTGCGAGCCCGCATCTACGAATTCTTCCAGCTGATCGCGGCGGGCGTCAACTGGGAAAAATCCTCGAATCACTGGCTCTTGCTAACCCAACTGGAAGTATGCCGCTCGTATCGCTGGTTGAACTGCAGGCCCGACATTTACCACGCGGCAGCACTGCAATTCTAGTAACATCAAATCCATCGGAAAAAATCTTTCAGACTGCCGATTTAATGATCCGCAGGGGATTGAAGCCAATTGCGATATTGATCAACGCCGCTTCTTTTGGTGGGGGTTTCAGTTCGGTTGAACTTGGCCAAACACTGCAGGCGCTCGGAGTGCCCATCCGGGTTATATCTTATGGAGATGACCTTGGTGCTGTCATGTCCAATTCGACCATTCCCCAATTTTTAAATTCATAGAAGTATTTTGAATTTCTTATAAAATTATTTATAATTTGTAATGAAACGGGATTCAGATCCTTTGCTCATAAGAAGGCTAAAAGCCGTTCTGGGAATAAGCCATCTAAATAATTGATTGTCACCGGGGAGTAGAATGGAATTTTTTGAAGTTGTCAGAAAGCGTAATTCAATACGTAAATTTAAAACAGAATCAATTTCGGATAAATTAATTTTTGAAATTTTAGAATCAATCAGATTGGCTCCATCAGCGGGCAATTTACAGGCATATGAAATATATGTTGTGAAGGATGAACAAACCCGCCGCAAGTTATCGAGCGCAGCCTTAAATCAGGATTTTGTTTACCAGGCTCCGGTTGTGCTTGTTTTCTGCACCAATTCAACCCGGAATGAATGGAAATATAAAACACGCGGAAGAGACCTTTATTCAGTGCAGGATGCGACAATTGCCTGTACTTATGCGACACTTTCCGCAACAGCAATTGGGCTGGCAAGCGTGTGGGTGGGTGCTTTCAGAGAGGAAGAAGTTAGAAATATTTTAAATCTGGAATCCGAACTCAAGCCTATCGCGTTGCTCCCAATTGGTTATGGGGATGAAAAACCGGTTATACGGGATCGAAGGTCTGTAAATGATTTCGCAGAATTTATTTAGCATAGAGCAGTGAGCATTAATCTGATCAGAACTGGGCTTGCAAGAGTAATATTCATCCATTTAATAGGCATAGTGCTATTGTCTGGCTGTGGGATTCCGGTGGAATCACCTGGATTAAATTCTAACGGCGAAGTACCGGATGAAATCACACCTGAAACAGAAACAGTCGAATTCAACCTGGTGGACTCTGAAAATATCGGGGAGATAGATGACTACCAGGTCACCAGGAATTCAATGGTGGAACGAACCATTGAAACAAGGGGGATAAAAAATCCCGATGTGCTCCGTGCAATGAGAACTGTGCCCAGGCATATATTTGTCCCTGAAAAATTTTTATCTCAGGCTTATGATGACCACCCCCTGCCGATTGGATATGGTCAAACTATTTCCCAGCCTTATATCGTTGCCTTGATGACGGAGCTGCTTGACTTGAAGCAAGGCGAAATTGTGCTTGAGATTGGAACCGGTTCTGGTTACCAGGCTGCGGTGCTGTCGGAATTAGGTTTTGTTGATGTTTACAGCATTGAAATTGTGCCTGAATTGGCCGAAAGCGCAGCCGAAAGGCTAATAGATCTAGGTTTCAATGATGTAAATGTAAAACAAGATGACGGATATTACGGTTGGCCTGATCAAGGTCCATTTGATGCCATTATTGTGACCGCAGCGCCAGACCATCTCCCTATCCCACTTGCGCAGCAATTAAAGGAGGGGGGCAGATTGGTTATTCCGATTGGTCCACCAGGTGGATATCAAACACTCTGGAAGTTTGTAAAAGAGGAGGGGGAAATGAGGGCATATAATCTGGGTGGGGTTTCGTTTGTGCCTTTTACCGGGAAAGGTATTGAAAAGGGCGGAGATTGAATATTCTCAGCGCGACCAGGTACGATCCAAGGTAAAAGAGACCGCCAATTATAAAAACCCAGTTAAAACCAAGGGATAATGCAATCAGAGCTGCCAGTATCGAAGAGATTACCGATGTGGAGCCATTTACCGCCCAGACCCAGGGGATCAAGATTGGATTAGATTCGCTGGAGGTTGTCAACCCGATCCCTTTTGGGAATGGAATGCCCATTAAAAAGCCAACCGGAGCGATTACTCCTATCGTCAGAGCGATCCGAACTATTTGTGGGAGACCTAATAATTGATTGGAGATAACAGCAAGAAACAGCGACATCAACAAAAGTATGATCAATAAAAATATAAATACAAGGTTTAAATTAAGTTTTGGACTCATCATGCTACCTAAACCTGAAAAAAATAATATTGTGAATAGTATCGTGGTTAGAGATGTGGCAGGATGACCCAGCACCAGGATAAATTTTTGTATTAAGGGAATCTCTACCATCAAAAAGGCAAATCCAAGGAAACCAAAATATAACAAATAAGGAAAGAAGCGTCTCTTAAGGTCCGCGTCAGGTCTGTTATTAACTTCTGTAGAATGGGGAAGATTTGATATTCTGATCTGTGCAATCACAACCGGGACTATGATCAGGAGGACAGCGATAAAGCCTGTCATAAACAGTAACACAAATACTACAAAAAAACCTGCGCCCCCAAAAGGTTGCCATGTTTTTCCGTATTCTGCAAGAATTTGAGAGGTCTGGCTCCACTTAAAATACTGTCCGAAAAACGGTCTATTGTCTGTTGGAGGGGATACGTCGTAACTATACTTACGGTAAAATTCGGACCTGTTTTTTGAATTAACAATATCCTGAAAAGCCAAATAATACAGCGGTTCCGGTAGTACGCTGTATTTATTGACCAAAGAAGGATTGATATCGGGCGCGTAGACCAGATCAAAACTCCTTTCTTCAAGGAACCGCTCTATCTCGGACTGCTCGTCTGCTGAAAAACCAGTCTTTTTAACCAGCAAAGTTCCTGTATTGAAGCCCCTGAATGCAATGATAGTATCCCGGGGGTTGATTCCCAGACCTTCAAGTGCATGCAAACTGATGGCAAAAGCCCGCAGGAATTCGCTGGGAGGATTTTGGAGCCACCTGGTAAATACCAGAATACCGTCTGGTTTCAACCTGTTTACCGCGTCCTGAATTGACTCGACCGTATAGCGGTAATCTTCAGCAAGGCTGTAAGCACCGGAACGGACCGGATGATAATTAGAGATCAGTGATAAAACAATAATATCGTGATGATCCTTTGAACTCTTGAGGTAATTTCTTGCCATACCAGGTTCATAATTGAGAGAACTGCTTGAGTAAATTTGGGAAGCAGCCTGGACAATCAGAGGGTTTTCTTCAACAACAGTAAGCCTTTTTGGATCATGGTGGAGAGCTGTAAGAATTTCCAGCCCACCACCTGGTTCCAGAACCAGAACATCTCCAGATGGTCTGAGATTGTAAACTACAGAGGTTGGCAGGTATGTATAAATCTCATTTTCTGCAAGCTTTTTTATAACGGGATTAAGGTCATCCCCATCTTTTAACAATCCATCCTGTTCTGGGATGGTGCCTGGATATCGATAGCTCAAACCGGGAAGCGAACGGATGCTTTCACTCCTGACCAGATCAATTCTTGAGTAGGAATTCCATTGGCTTGACGCAATATGGGCACCAGGGTACTGAAGGGTATATGAAAGGCTTTTATATGGGGATATTTTTAATTCCAGCCATGTGTACGGTGTCCTGTCAAGATACCGAAAACTGAGGTCGATCATTGATATAAAAAGTAGAACTCCCGCTGTGATGAATATCATGGATAACCGCTTGGGATGAACAGTTTTTCTTTGTTTTATCAATAATGATACTGATGGGATAAGGGCGGCAGAAACCCCCAGGGTAAAACCTGCAACAACTGTGCCGACCCCATTGACCAGATTAGGCAGAATTACCGCAAAAAGGCATCCCACTGCGGAGCCAGTGAGATTATATGCATAAGTCCGGTTTGCTGAATCTGGATATTTGGACAGGAGAAAGCCAACCAGCATACCGCCGAAGTAGAAAGGGCTGGCAAGTGAGATGTAATGGATGATCAGGATTAAAACCTGCGACCTGTCCCAGGCAATGCTGAATGAATCAAAAGGCAACCAGTTCGATATTAAGTAAGAAACAATGATTGAAATTGCAGCTGCCAGAGCCAACGCAGAAGTGGTGAGATATTGATCCTTCTTTACAAATGAAGGGAAAATAGCTATGGTTGTACCGCTTGCTCCGAAACCAAGCAATGCAATGCTTACTACCATAAATGCGAAGTGGTAAAACTGGGTTACAGAAAACAACCGCGTCAGGGTTATCTCGAATACTAGCAGTGCACCTGATAACAGGAATAAGCTGATCAATACAGCCTTCCCTGGAGACTTTTCTGGCATATCAGCTATACTTAGGGAGGTCATTTATGTTAGATTGAGTATATCTCAAAATAACCCTTAAAATCCCTTGACGTATTTAATCGCCTGGTTTAGACTCTATGCATTCTGGTAAAGAACATTGATTAAGATAAAGTTATACTTTTCTGCTTACTATTATTATGGCAGCATAAATAATGCAGCCGTTGGTTACGCGTAAGCGGAAAAGATAGAATAAATATTATCCAGAATGCGAGGCCAGCGGTCTCGCATTTTTTATTTGGAGAAGAAGATTATGCCAGTCCGGGGTGTACGCGGAGCGATAACAGTAACAAAAAATAACAAAGAGCAGATCCTGGATGCCACACGGGAATTGCTGGAGACAATCCTAGAAAGAAATCCGGAGATGGAACCAGACTCAATCGCCAGTGTATTTTTCAGCGTCACGGAGGACCTGGATGCTGTTTTCCCTGCTAAAGCAGCCCGCCAAATTGGATGGTGCATGGTCCCATTATTTGGTTCCCAGGAGATAACTGCTCTAGATAGTTTGGAAAAGTGCATCCGGGTACTTATCCACTGGAACACGGAATTGACTCAGGAAGAAATCCGGCATGTATATCTCAGAGAGGCGAAAATATTACGGCCGGATTTATCTGATAATGTTTCATAAGGATGAAAGATAGTCTAGGAGGATACCGACATGATGATAATTATGCGAACCGATGCGACAGAACCGCAAATAACAACTGTCGTTAAACGGGTTGAATCATTTGGTCTGACTGCCCATATCTCAACCGGGGAAGAGAGGACTATTATCGGCGCGGTGGGTGAGAGCCGTCCGGTTTTTAAAGATCAATTTTTACATTTGCCGGGCGTAGACAGGGTGTTGCCGATATCAAGACCTTTTAAACTTGCCTCTCGTGAGTTCAGACCCCAGAATTCAATTTTCAATTTTGATGGCATGAAAATAGGCGATAAGGGTGTGGTGATTATTGCGGGTCCCTGCTCGGTAGAAAGCCGGTCGCAAATATTAGAAGCCGCAAAAGCGGTTAAAAACGCCGGCGCGCATGCTCTCAGGGGAGGGGTATATAAACCGCGAACCTCACCTTACTCGTTTCAAGGCTTGAGGGAAGAAGGGCTGGAACTGCTGGCAGAGGCAAAAGCAGTGACGGGTCTGCCAATTGTGACTGAAGTTATGAGCATATCTCAGATCCAAATAATGATGCCATATGTGGACGTCCTTCAAATCGGAGCCCGTAATATGCAGAATTTCAACCTGCTCCATGAGGTTGGGGAAAGTGGACACCCGGTGTTATTAAAGCGAGGCATGATGGCAACCGTGGAAGAGTTATTAATGGCTGCTGAATACATTCTCTCTCATGGAAATAAAAGGGTAATTCTCTGCGAGAGGGGGGTTCGTACATTTGAGACCTCTACCCGGAATACAACCGATATCAACGCCATTCCGGTCTTGAAATCGCTGACCCACCTGCCGGTAATCCTGGATCCAAGCCACAGCACAGGACATTGGGAGTATGTAAACGCAGTCGCAAGGGCTGGGATCGCAGCAGGAGCGGACGGTCTCATGGTGGAAGTCCACCCCAATCCCGGTGAAGCTCTCAGTGATGGCGGGCAGTCCCTTAAGCCAGAGCGATTTCTAGACATGATGAAAGAAGTCGAAGCGGTCGCTCAGGCAGTAGGCCGAACTATCAGTCGGTAAATTTTGTTGTTTACAAAATAATCCTGGATATGTCTTAGATGGTTGAATCAGAGAAAAAACAACAGAGTCATGATAGGCAAAAATCGGATTTTCTTTCTTCCTCCCGTATAGCGATTTTTGGGCTGGGATTAATGGGTGGTTCCCTCGCAATGGCTTTACGAGGGAAATGCAAGAAAATCTATGCTTATGATCCTAACCTGGAAACTTTAGACGCAATGATCAATAAAAAACTGGCTGATCATGTGTCTGCGAACCCGGATGATATGCTCCACAATTCTGACCTGGTAATCCTGGCAGCGCCAGTTCTATCGATTATTAAACTAATAAAACAAATGCCTGAAATTCATAACGGATGCGCAGTCATTTTGGATATTGGTTCGACAAAAAAAGGGATTGTAGATGCATTTGAAACGCTTCCTCCACGTTTTGACCCTATTGGCGGACATCCAATATGCGGCAAGGACAAATCTTCTATCGTATATGCTGAAAGCAATCTTTACCTGAATGCGCCTTTCTGTTTAACAAAAATGGAACGGACCAGCGTTAAAGCCAGCCACCTGGCTGAGGAATTGGTCGTCAGGATAGGGGCGATTCCGGTCTGGGTGGAGGCGGATGTGCATGATAAATTAATTGCTTCAACCAGCCACCTTCCTTATTTAACTGCAATCACTCTTGCCTTAAGTACACCACCGGAGTCAACTATACTTATTGGGCCAGGTTTCCGCGACACCGGGAGGCTTGCGGGAAGTGATATCAATATGATGATGGATATTTTGGTGACAAACCGTACTAATATTTTAGAAACGATGGATCAATACGGAAATCATTTTCAAAAGATAAAAGTTATTCTTGAAAAGGAAGATTACTCAGAATTGAGAAAAATAATCACAGCTGCTGCCCAAACCTTCACCGAAATGAAAAAAAGATAAAAAAACCAACTCGCTTCAGTTCCTGTTTTATGGAAGATATTTATGTTAAAGATCAAATCCGGTAAACCACTCAAAGGAAATCTCAGCAGTCAGAACGAATTAAATATTCCCGGGGATAAATCTATATCCCACCGGGCGGCGCTGTTCAGTGCAATGGCTGAGGGTGAAAGTGAGATATCGAATTTTCTGAAATCTAAAGTGACCCGGGCGATGCTGGATGGTTTATATGAACTTGGTTTCATATGGGAAATTCAAGGGACCACGTTAAAAATATCTGGAAAAGGCATCCTGAAGAATCCACCAGAATTTAAAGATCTAGTAAGGAAAATTGATTGCGGTAATTCAGCCACTACGATGCGAATGCTGGCGGGAGCACTACCCGGAATGGGTAAATCCGCTGTTCTGGATGGATCGCAAGGTTTGCGTAAACGGCCCATGACTCGGATTGTTAAGCCGCTTCAACAAATGGGTGTACCTATTGAAGATAAGGATGGATGCGCACCTTTGAAAATCAGCCGGGCACCAATCCCATTGAAATCGATAAAATATTCACTCCCGGTTGCGAGCGCCCAGGTAAAGACATGCATACTATTAGCAGCCCTGGCAGCGGAGGGGGAGACTACCGTAATTGAACCGGGACCGTCACGAGACCACTCGGAAAGAATGTTAAAAACAATGGGAGTGGAAATACATAAGATCAGTGGTGATGATATAAGTGAAGTAAAGGAACCTTCCGGAGGCAATTTTATTACCAGGATTTTCCCTCCAGAAAATAAAGGCTTGTCTCCTCTCAGGATGACTGTGCCAGGTGATTTTTCATCTGCGGCATTTGTTTTAGTAGCAGGGTTGATCTGCCAGGATTCTGAAATTGAAATAACGGGCTTAGGGGTTAATCCGACCCGAATTGGATTACTGGAGGTTCTGCAGAAGATGGGTGCAGACATTAAAATTCGAAACCAGCAGTTACTAAACGATGAGCCGGTTGCCGATCTGATTGTTCGCAGTTCAAGGTTAGAAGGAATGGAAATATCCGGTTTGGATATTGTCAGGATGATTGATGAATTTCCTGTTTTTGCGGTTGCTGCAGCATATGCAGAAGGTAAGACCAGGGTTATGGATGCGCAGGAATTAAGATATAAAGAATCGGATAGGATCGCCGCAATTTGTTCTGAGTTATCCAAAATTGGCGTCCAAATCGAAGAGAAACCTGATGGCTTTATTATCGATGGAAGCCATCAGGTTTCAGGTGGAGATGTGGTTTCATACGGCGACCATCGTCTGGCGATGTCTCTGGCTGTTGCTGGCCTGGCAAGCCAGGATGAAATCCGGGTAAATGGTGCAGAAGTAATTGAAGAATCATTTCCGGATTTTGTAAATATTTTCAAGTATCTAGGGGCAGATATACAAATTACTTAATTCATTTTTCAGATTATGTCGGCGAAGAAGTTCTATTCACTGGGTTTAATTGGATATCCATTGGAGCACAGCCTGTCTCCAAAATTACATACCGCTGCGCTTGCTGATACAAACCTGGATGGCGAATATAAGCTGTATCCAATTCCAGCAGATAAATACCTGGAAGACCGGTTGAGTAAAATCCTGGATGAGGTTAAACAGGGTCGAATTGTTGGTTTAAATGTAACCATACCTTATAAAACAACCGTTATCACACACCTGGATGGACTCACAGATACTGCTGACCAAACTGGGGCAGTGAACACAATATTTCTGGATCAAAATAAGCTCATTGGTGACAATACTGATGTAAGCGGTTTTTTGAAAGACCTTAATAATTTTTTTAATTCCCTTCCTGATGAATCAGATCCGAGATGTCTAGAGCAGCGCAATGCTCTGACATTGGGCTCAGGCGGGGCTGCCCGGGCAGTGGTGTATGGATTGATAAGAGAGAATTGGCAGGTAACCCTTGCTGCTCGGAAAGTTGAAAAAAGTAATGTAATTGCGCATAGAGTTAATCAGTTTTTGGGGGGCTGGGCAGTGAAATCAATAAAGCTTTCGGTGGAAGAAATCAATTCAATACAACATCCGGTGCATTTATTGGTCAATGCCACCTCCGCAGGAATGTGGCCGGATGTTAATAGCAGCCCGTGGTTTAATGAGAGAGATCTGCCTGCAAATGCGCTTGTATACGATCTGATCTATAATCCAGGAGTCACAAGACTGGTTAAACTTGCTAACCAGCAAAATTTATACGCAACATCAGGATTAGGTATGCTTGTGGAGCAGGCTGCTCTGGCTTTCGAAAAATGGACTGGAAAATCACCTTCAACTGAATTTATGCGTCAGTCAATCGAGATCGAAAAGCGAGGGAGTAAATAATATGATTGAACCTGCTGGAAGAATGGATAATCTGAATCAACTTTTCTTCGCTAACCAGGGAAGGACAATTCAAAAAATGCAGAAAAGCGGGGTTGATGTGATCAGATTGGATGTAGGTTCACCAGATATGCCGCCTTCTGAATCCATTATTGATAAATTGATTCTTCACGCAAAAAACAAGGATGAGCATGGTTACCAGCCTCATAAGGGAACCAATAATCTGAGGGAAGCCTGGGCAAGCATGTATAAGCGTGAATACAATGTCAATCTGGATCCTGAGACCATGGTTTTGCCGTTATTAGGATCAAAAGAAGGTATTTTCAACCTGACCCAGTCGTTTATTAATAAAGGCGACGTGGTGCTGGTTCCTGACCCGGCATATTTAACTTACGAGCAAGCGGCGTTATTTGCAGGAGGGGAAGTGGTCAAACTGCCATTATCGCCAGAAAACCATTATTTACCTGATCTGGAACAGCTTGATACAGTTTTTCTGGAGAGATCAAAATTATTTTGGCTCAATTATCCAAATAACCCTACCAGCGCGACTGCATCGAATGATTTTTTTAAAAAAATTATTGAATCAGCAGTGGAACACAAATTTATACTTTGCCATGATGCAGCATATACCCAGGTGCTTGATGACAATTCAACTGCTCCCAGTATACTGGACTGCGAGTACGGGATTGATGTATCGGTTGAATTCAATTCACTTTCAAAATCGCATAACATGGCTGGATGGAGGTCAGGTGCGGTTGTCGGAAATCCAGCTGCCATTTCAAATTTTTATAAATTAAAAACAAACATTGACAGCGGCCATTTTAAACCAATCATTGAGGCATCTGTCGAAGCGCTTACCGGTGACCAGCAGTGGAGGACTGCCCGAAATGAAAAATACCGCCAGAGAAGAGAGGTTGTGATCAGCTACCTGCATAAAATGGGTTTAAGACCGTTTATTTCTGGCGCAACGCTGTACGTGTGGTGCCCAGTACCCGGGGGCAGAAGAAGTGATGATTTTGTTAACTCCGCCCTGGAAAATACTGGGGTGAGTTTTACGCCGGGAACTGTATTTGGAAAAAACGGAGAGGGATTTATTCGGATCGCTCTTGTACAAACACTGGCAAGAATAGTGGAAGCAATGGAAAGATTACAAAACTGGATATAGATATGAGTATTAGATTCTTAACTTCAGGGGAGTCCCATGGACCTGGACTGGTCGCAATTTTGGAGGGTGTACCGGCAGGGTTGGAATTATCGCTAGGCAAAATAAATGCGGATTTAGCCCGCCGGCAGAAAGGCTATGGAGCTGGACCCCGGATGAAAATTGAATCAGACCAGGCTGAGATTATAGGCGGGTACATGGAAGGCAAAACAACCGGGGGACCGATTTCTGTAATTATAAAGAACCGCGATCACCTGAAATGGAAAGGCGAAATAATCCCTCCTTTAACTGCACCGAGACCGGGTCACGCAGATCTTACTGGCACATTAAAATACGGCTATAACGATCTGCGCCCAGCGTTAGAAAGAGCCTCCGCCCGGGAGACAGCCGCCAGAGTAGCTGTAGGATCGATATGCAAGCAGTTTCTGACATCATTAAATGTAAAGGTTGGAGGATATGTAATATCAATAGGAGATATTGCTGCTGATGTAGAAAATGTAGATTTAAAGGAGCGGATTGATCTGGCGGAGGAAAGTCCGGTCAGATGTCCGGATAAGGGGAAAAGCATTGAAATGGAAACCCTCATTCGAAGGGTTATGGAGGACAAAAATACACTGGGTGGAATAATCGAAACTATAGTTCTTGGTATACCCCCCGGGCTCGGTTCTTACATACAATGGGATCGAAGGCTGGATGCCCGGCTATGCGCGGCAGTTATGAGCGTCCAGGCGATTAAAGGTTGTGAAATTGGCCCTGCGTTTGAAAACACCCGTTTGCAAGGCACAAAAGTACATGATCCAGTTGAACTCAGGGGAAATGTTCTGCACCGTCCGACCAACCGGGCAGGAGGCATCGAAGGCGGGATTAGTAATGGAATGCCGATCGTACTGCGGGCGGCAATGAAACCGATCGCGACTACCCTTATTCCTCAACGTACAGTCGATTTGTATACAGGAAAGGAGGTCGATACTCGCTACGAGAGGTCCGATTTCTGCCCGGTACCGCGGGCAGTACCAATAATTGAAGCAATGGTTGCGGTTACAATCGCGGATGTTTTACTTGAGAAACTTGGTGGTGACAATATGGCTGAGATCAAGGACCGGTTTGCAAAATTAAAAAAATGCCGTCTTGAAGATATTTTTCTGAATGGCGAGGGTCATATTTTCTGGCCGGAGAACAACCAGTAGATTATGGCTGGGAACCAATCAGAAGAAAAAATTTTCATTTACGGTCCTCCCGGATCGGGTAAAAGCACCCTGGGAGAGCATTTAGGTCGTGAATTGAAGCTCACCTTCAGCGATCTTGATAAGAGAATTGTTAAGAATGCGGGGATGGATATTCCAACCATCTTTTCGAAAGAGGGAGAAATTAGATTTAGAGATTTAGAAAGCAGAGAACTGAATTCAGCAGTAAATGAAGGGGTTCAGGTTATCGCACTCGGAGGCGGAGCATTGCTGGATGATCGCAACCGCTCTCTGGTGGAAAATAATGGTCCAGTAATTTGTTTGCGTTCCCCTTACGAAGTGTTATTAAAACGATTGGATAAAGACAAGCATGAACGACCGCTGGTCAGTTCAAATCCTGAAATTCAACTGGCTGATTTGTTGTTAGAGAGAAGAAATCACTATGATTCATTCCCAATCCAGCTGGATTCATCAAAATTTAATATTTCAAAGTTGTGTGAATTGGTTCAAATCATGATTGGTATGTTCCGGGTCCACGGGCAGGATTACGACTATGATGTAAGGGTGAATCCAGGCAGCCTCAAGTCAGTTGGGGAAGCATTTCAATCCAGGGGCTTTAACGAACCAGTCTGCATTGTATGCGATCAGAATGTTGCGCGTTATCACCTGGAAGGTGTTATTGAATCACTCAAGGCATCAGGCTACATTGTAAATAATGTTGTCATTCCGCCAGGTGAAGAATATAAAACAATTAATACAATCGAACGAATCTGGGAAGGGTTTCTAAATTCGGGTCTTGACCGTAATTCTACTGCTGTCGCTTTAGGTGGTGGTGTAGTGGGTGATCTGGCAGGGTTTGCAGCAGCAACATATAAACGTGGAATCCGGTGGGCAGCCCTTCCAACTTCCCTGCTGGCGATGGTTGACGCCAGTCTGGGAGGTAAAACAGGCGCAGATCTACCGTCTGGTAAGAACCTGATTGGATCTTTCCACCACCCCGGTTATGTATTGGTTGATCCGGAAACGCTAAACACCTTGCCTGTGGAGGAGATTCGAAATGGGCTGGCGGAAGTGGTGAAACACGGGATCATTGCCGATCCAGTTCTCTTTCAATTGTGCAGCAGTGGGATACAAGCGCTGGAAAATGAATGGTTTGAAATTATCAGCAGGGCGGTGATGGTAAAAATTAGAGTGATTCAGAATGACCCTTATGAGAAAGGAGAGAGAGCGGTGTTAAATCTGGGTCATTCTTTAGGCCATGCAATCGAGACTGCATCCGGTTATTCGATCAAACATGGCGAGGCAGTTGCAATCGGAATAGTAGCCGCTGCCCGGGTATCCGAAAAATTGGGAATCGGGGAACCGGGTTTGGAAGAAATAATTTCCAGCGCTCTGAGAGCCCTTGATCTGAGGGTGGAAATTCCAGGATCGCTGGATCGAGATAAAATAAAATCAGCTCTGGGAGTGGACAAAAAACGAGTATCGGGAAAATTAAAAGCAGTTTTGCCAGTCAGAATAGGCGAAGTTAAGTGGGGGATCGAGATAGATGACGAAGAATTCCTGAAAGCTGGAGGTATTTGATGATTAATATCCTTGTACTTCACGGTCCGAACTTGAACATGCTTGGAGAGCGTGAGCCGGAGATTTACGGATCCCAATCCCTAAATGAATTGGACAGCTGGCTGCTAAAAATGTGTGAAGAAATGGGGATCAAACTGCGGACCCAGCAATCTAATCATGAGGGAGAATTAATCGATGCGATCCAGGAAGCCAGAAAATGGGCAGATGGGATTGTATTTAATCCGGGTGGATATACCCATACTTCAGTAGCATTGAGGGATGCAATTGCTGGGATCGGAATTCCAGTTATTGAAGTTCATTTATCCAACGTTGACTCCAGGGAATCTTTCCGGCGAAAATCTCTAATTTCACCAGTTTGTCTGGGAAAAATCTCTGGATTCGGCTGGAGGTCTTACAGTTTAGCCTTGCTGGGGATAAGAGATTTCGTATCAGATAATTAATTACAATTGACCGCTGTAATCCCACCCTTCGATTTTTTTCATATATGCGGGATTATCATATCGGTTCATCCAGAACATGGGTGCATAATTTGGGAGAGGTTTGCCAAGGATTTCTGAGGCAAGAAGTTCCCCTGCTGCACAGGCAGCCATTATCCCAAAACCAGATAATGCTCCTAAAATGAACGATCCTTCAATATCAGTAGGTCCAATTAATGGGCGATTCTCGAGTGTTTTTGTATAATACCCGCCATCAATAACTGGTTTAGGAATTTGACCAGAATAGCCAGCCATAGCTGGGATCATCCTCTGGAGGCCGCGAATCAGCATGTCGGGATAGAATTCGTCTTGCGGGATGGGAAATTCCGGCTCCATTATTTTTGATTTGTATTCCCACAGCATAAGAATAATCTCGCTGAGCGATCCACCCTCCGGCCGGGTATGGATACCGGAGGGAAGTTCATCAAGCAGCCAACCTAAATCAGGGTCGGTTTTTAATTCATGGCGTTCTTCTTCTGACCAGGGAAGATGTTGTTTGTCTGTCCAGATCAGCAATGGAACCTCCCTTGGGATAATTTTTTTGTGATCTTTAATGGATACCTTTTGATGAAGCTCACAAAATACAGGGATTTCTATACCCATCATATTCCCGATATCTTTCAAGAACGGTCCAGCAGCATTGATAAAAATATTTGGCGTTATATGAGTACCGTCATTGAGCAGAACATCATTTACGCGCTGATTTCGTAATTTAATTCCTTCAACCCGGGCTTGCAGAAATTGAACTCCATGAAGGCGTGCCCATTGGAGCAAATACATTCCAAGCTGCTGCGCGCTTAACCAGCCTGCCTGTCTTACGTGTAAAGCGGCAGCAATTTCTCCAGACAAAAACGGGAAATTTTTTTCGATCAGCTTTCCATTGAGGATAAGGTCCGCACCGGTAGTTTGGTCATGAGAAATATCCGGATCTTTGGATTTAGAAAAATATTCCGAATCATATTCACGATGTATGCGGAGTGGACCCGCCCCAAGTTTTGTGATCGTTTGCGAACCAGAGATAATCTCGGGTATCTTATCGGAATCGGCAGTCAGGTATAAATAACCCCTGCGGTTCATGTGGATATAATTTCCGCTTTGAGCGGAAATCTGGTCCATAATATCGATACTGCGGTTCATCAACCCAACCATAGCGCCATCAGGACCTGGCCACCAGTTGCGGTAACATTCCGATGATTGGTCGCTTGTGAGACTTAACGGCGGGTTTTGATCTACCAGCAGGATTTCTTTGATGCCATGCTGGACAGCCAATGCGTAGGCAGCACTAATCCCTGCAATGCCAGCGCCGCAGATTACTATGTTCTTTCTTAAATTCAATCTAATCGCCCAACCTTAATAAATTGGGTGGCTCCGCTTTCACTCAGATATTTCAAGGTAAATTCGTTTATTAATTCTTCCCTTACTCTTATAATCTGCAATAGTAATATTTCCAATTTCGGAGGTGTTCTTAACATGGGTGCCGCCGTCAGCTTGAATATCTAACCCTTCGATTTCAACGACACGCACTTCAGTGATCCCTTCAGGCAGCAGGTTAATTTTTGTCCTGATTAAATCTGGTATCTGGAAGGCATCTTCCCGAGGCAGGATTCTGGCAGATACTTCACGGGCCTGGTCGATCTCAAAATTTACCGCCTCCTCAATTTCTTTCACCAGTTCTTTACGCATGGTCTCAAATTCAAAATCCATGCGACCTTTTAACGGCTGCATATCCCCACCTGTGACGGATGCTCCATAATCCCTGAAAATCACCCCGCAAAGGACATGCATTGCCGTATGGGTTCTCATCAACTGGTAGCGTTTTTCCCAGTCTATCTGACCTTGCACTTTTGACCCCTGTACTTGAAAATCAGGTATTATTTCGAGATAATGAAGTATTTCTCCACCAACTCTTTTTGCCCTCTTAACCGCGATCCTCTCCCCGTTAAAGTTCAAATAACCATTGTCGGCAGGTTGGCCTCCGCCTCCAGGATAAAAGGCAGTCCGGTTGAGAATCACAGCTTTCTCGTCTGCAGCTAACCCAATAATTTCAGCATTAAATTCTTGCAGGTAGCTATCTATATGGAAAAGGAGATCGGTCACAATTTTTTAAGAAAAAGAAATTAATTTTGCCTTTTTAATTGCGGTTATGGAAAATTATCCGTTCATGAATAATTCTTTGAACAGAATCGTGAAGGTTTTAATACAAGCTATTATCATTTACAATTCACTTCGATTAAATTATTGTAAGCTTTTTCCACATTACTCCAGGCCTGTTCAATTCCTGCAATTGAATCAGAAGGATTAGAGGCACCCAAGGCAGCTTTTGCTGTTGTTTCTAGATTCCTCCATGTAAGTGCCAGGTCATTCATATTCACCTCACGCATTTGACTGGCTGATTCTTGAACTTCACCAAAGGCTTCAACCATATCCTCCCAGGCTGCTTGAAATGCACCCATGTCGTTTTGCTCACTTGCTGATTTGAACTCAGCCAGAGATTCACCCAATTCTCCCATTGATTGGCAAAATTGGGCTTCCGCCTCAGGAGAAGTTGTTGTGCAGGAAACAAAAAGCAAGGCAATGCATATCAGGAGTAAAAATAGTTTTGGTTTAATTTTAAACTCCTTGCATTTTTTTAAAGTTATTTATTAAGACTAACCAATATCTTGTTGTATTGTAAAATCACCATTTTTTATTGTCAATAATCTAAAAGGTGAGAGTACTTCAATCCGCTCCCAGTTTGAAATAAGACTACTACTTCTTCAGCTTCGATCCAGCCAGCTCTGAGAAGTTTCTTCAAAGCAGCCAGGGTTGCTGCGCCTTCAGGGGAGACAAGAATTCCCAGAAACTGCCCGAATTCTTTTATTGATTGGATGATTTCTTCATCACCTATAGAAAGAGCAATTCCTTTACTTTCATTCAGAGCTTTCAGGATTAAAAAATCTCCCACTGCTGCCGGTACCCGCAGGCCTTCAGCGATTGTTTTCGGATTTTCCCAGGGAGAGGCGAAATAGAGATCGTTGTTAAAAGCTTCGACAATAGGAGCACAGCCAGATGATTGCACCGCCACCATCCGTGGACGAGCTCTATCAATCCAGCCGAGTTTTTCCATTTCATCAAATGATTTCCACATCCCAATAAGACCAGTCCCTCCACCAGTAGGATAAATGATTACATCCGGAAGTTTCCAGCCAAACTGTTCCGCAATTTCATACCCCATTGTTTTTTTACCTTCCAGTCTGTACGGCTCTTTTAGGGTTGAGATATTGAAACTGTTTGATTCTCGAACAAATTCTCCAGCCTTGATTCCTGCATCAGCGATTGTCCCTTTTACAAGCGCAACATTAGCGCCGGCATTTTTACATTCAACTAAAAAAGTCCTTGAAACATCCTCGGGCATGAATACCTGGGCGAGTGAACCCGAAAAGGAAGCATAAGCGCTCAAAGAACTGGCGGCATTTCCTGCAGACGGGATGCAGAAATATGATACGCCCAATTCTAAAGCACGCGATACCGCCACAGACATGCCCCGGTCCTTGAATGATCCAGTAGGATTCTGGCTTTCATCCTTTATGTAAAGATTACTCAAACCAAGCGACTTCCCCAAACGCCTGGCTTTGATCAAAGGAGTATTACCTTCTCCCAAACTGACCCTGTTGGCTGGATTTTTAAGGGGAAGGAGTTCGTGATAGCGCCAGAGGGTGGGTTCTCTTGATGAAATCTCTTCCCGGTTCATCCTTTTCTTCACTGCATTCAGGTCATACCGAACGAATATAGGTTTGTTGCACTGAGGACACAGGTTTGTCAGTTTATTTGCATCATATGTTTTATGGCAGTTTGAACATTCAAGGTGGCTGACATAGGTAATATCGGACTGGGTCATTTGCTGCTCCAGATCAGGGTCTTTTGTGCTGTTTGGTTAGTTTGTAAATTGGCAGTGAAAGAATATTACCTTAGATTTTTACAAATGAAGTTTGAGGAATACAATTTTTATTATCTGATACCCGGTTCTTATTTGAGCACTCTAGTTGACATTTAATCTGAGGTCAGGCAGAATAGGCCTCACCATAATAGAAAGGATGTTGTCATAATGGTTAATGAATTGGTTTTTTATTACCCCGAGGGACATGAAGTGCATTTCGAACAGGGACATCCGGAACGTCCTGAAAGGATTGAAGCGATTCGAACTGCTTTACTGGAGGCGGGATGGTGGGATGCATTTCCAAAACTAGAACCTCAGGAGCCGTCTGGGGATTTAATCAGGAAAGTCCATGACAAAGATTATTTAGAGAATTTATACAAATCCTGCATGTCGGGTTTACGGCTCGACGCCGATACCTACACAACTACCGGTTCGTATCAACTTGCGCTAAATTCTGCCGGCGGCGCTCTATCTGTGGCAAATTCTGTCTGGATCGGAGAAAGCAGGACTGGTTTGGCATTGACAAGACCTCCTGGTCACCATGCTACCAGAAGACAAGGAATGGGCTTCTGTCTTCTCAATAATATCGCTATTGCAGCAAATTACCTTTTAAATTTAGAGGCGGGTTTTGGATCTAAAGCTAATAAACTGGCAATTGTAGACATCGATCTGCATCATGGAAATGGCACCCAGGATATCTTCTGGGAAAGGGATGATGTATTCTTCTTTTCAACCCACCAGTCTCCACTTTACCCTGGTACAGGACAATTGAAAGAAACCGGGGGCGGTAAGGGGCAAGGCTACACTGCAAATTTTCCGCTTCCACCAGGTACGGGTGATACGGGTTTTAGAGCGGTATTTGAAGAGCTGGTCATCCCACTCCTGGATAAATATATGCCAGAAATGCTACTGTTGAGCATAGGTTTTGACCCGCATTGGAGGGATCCCCTTGGCCATCTTGTCCTATCGGCGGAAGGCTTCGGCAGGATAATTAAATGGATGGTAGATTGGGCTGGTACAAACTGTCAGGGGCGTATCGCCCTGTTTCTGGAAGGAGGGTACGATCTTGAAGCAGCCGCGGCTTGTCTTCAGGCAGCTGTCGCGGCGCTCCTTGGGGAGGAATGGAATGACTATCTTGGACCACCGCCCAGATCTGAAGGGAATTCCTGGATACCGGTTGTAAGGGAAGCCCGAAATATGTGGAGGGTTTAATTAATATTTTAACATTTTTATTCTTGGAGACTTCGTAACAATGTCAACAATAACACTCAGATGGATTGAAGAAAAACTAATGATGGCAAGCGATTCGAACGGTCATTCGGTTGTGATCGGACGCTCACCCGAGCAGCAATTTGAATGGGAGGGGGTCAAACCTTCAGACCTGTTGTTAATGTCTGTGGCATCCTGTTCTGCTTATGATGTTGTCGAAATTCTTGTTAAACAGCGTGAGCCTTTAAAAGACTTAAAGGTTATCTGTCACGGCGATCAAAATGAAGAACCCCCATATATTTTTACGAAAATCCACCTCCAGTATATTGTTGAAGGACCGGTTAATCCTGAAAAACTGAAGAAGGCAATCAAATTATCAGAGGACAAATACTGTTCGGTAATCAACACATTGCGTCCATCCGTACCGTTCACAAGTGAATTTAAAATTAATAATTAAATGTGGAGATCAGATAGATGAAATTGTCTGTAAATGAATATCGAACCAGGACCAGGGCGCTGCAGGAACATTTACTCTCATTAAACGCCGAGGGTGTCATCTTATTTAACAATTACTACATCCTGTATTATTGCGGTTTTGCATTCATCCCAACCGAACGACCGATTGTTTTCATAATGAATACTAAAGGTGACCAGGCATTATATGTACCTTTTCTTGAGCAGGAGCACGCTGAAACAAAGATTACAATTGACCAGGTGGTTTCCTATCCTGAGTATCCTTATATTTTGCACCCGATGGAAGGATTACTGAAATTATTGAATGATATGGATATTGGAGATCTATTCTGCTCAGATAATGATGGTTACCCATTTATTTTCGGATACAAAGGGCCAACTCTGACAGAATTAGCCGGAAATAGACCGCTTGAAATTTCGGATTTTATCGAAGAGAAAATGACGATAAAAAGCCCTGCGGAGGTAACGCTAATAAAGGAGAGTGTTAAATGGGGCAATCTGGCTCACACTCTACTTCAGCGCTATACTCGGCCAGGTGAAACAGAAACCGAAGTGAGCCTTAGAGCCAGTATGGAAGCAACCAGATCCATGCTGGATGCGATTGGTCCTGTTTATCAATCCCAAAGCGCGTTCGATAGTGGGGCGCATGCTGGTTATAGAGGCCAGATCGGCCGTAACGCTTCTGTTCCTCATTCGCTGGCTGGAAATATTGTCTTCCAAACAGGAGATGTCCTGGTAACCGGGGCTAATGCACCTGTCTGGGGATATAACTCTGAACTCGAAAGGACAATGATCATCGGTACTCCAAATGATGATCAAAAGTACCTGTTCGACCACATGCTAGGATTACAGCAAACTGCTCTGGAGGCGATCCAACCCGGAATACCCTGTTCAGAAGTTGACAGGGAAGTGCGTTTATATTATGAAAAACATGACCTGATGAAATTCTGGAAACACCATGCTGGACATGCTATCGGACTGCGTTACCATGAGGGTCCGTTTCTTGATATTGGAGATCATACAGTTATTAAACCGGGTATGGTATTCACTGTTGAACCAGGGTTGTATGCTGGAAATATGGGAGGATACCGGCATTCAGATACAGTGCTGGTTACCGAAGAAGGAATTGAGTTATTAACCTATTACCCAAGTGTTCTTAGCAGCCTTACAATCCCTGCCTGAGAGTTGAGTAGCGGAGATTTAATGGATAACAAAAATTTATCAGGCCGGTTTGAACGAGCCTTTATTATAGCCAATCAACTTCATTTTTCGCAGAGAAGAAAAGCTACAAACGCTCCCTATATCACCCATCTCCTGTCAGTTGCCTCACTGGTGGTTGAAAATGGCGGCGATGAGGACCAGGCTATTGCGGCTTTGCTTCATGATGCAGCGGAAGACCAGGGCGGTTTAGAAACGCTTGAATTGATTAAGTTTCATTTTGGCGAGAAAGTTGCCGCGATTGTTGCAGGCTGCAGCGATACGTTTCAAACACCAAAACCTCCCTGGAAAATTAGAAAAGTAGAATATCTGGCCGAATTGACACAAGCCGACCCGGCCATATTATTAGTATCCCTGGCGGATAAACTCCATAATGCACGTTCACTTCTTCAGGTTTATAAACGCGAAGGTGACAAGGTTTGGGAAAAGTTTAATGGTGGTAAAGAAGGGATGTTCTGGTATTACCGTTCGCTGATTGAAATTTTCCAGGAAAAATCCGACTCCCAAATGGTTGATGAACTCAAGTATGTTTTTTCAGAAATCGAATTGCTGGCAGGTGAATAGATTTAAGGTAAGTTGGAGAAATTACTTGATTAATATGGATACCAGTAATCCTTCAAATTACCCTCGATATCCCAGTGAACGTGTTTTACCTGGCAGAATTCATCAAATCCTTCCTGTCCCAATTCTCTTCCGATTCCACTCATTTTCATCCCGCCAAATGGGCCAGCGAAATTATCGGTCAATGGATCGTTAATCCAGATACTTCCTGCCTGGACTTCTTCAAAAAAACGTTTGACAAGTTTTGCATCATGGGTCATTAATGATGCACCGAGGCCAAACTGGTTGTCATTCGCCAGATTTATCGCCTCATCAAAATCTTTATAGGGCATGATCGGGATAACCGGTCCAAAGGTCTCATCGCGCATGATGCTCATTGAATGGTCTACATTAACCATTACAGTTGGTTCATAGAAATAGCCGCGTGTGAATTTTTCGGGAATTTTTCCTCCTGTGAGAACAGTCGCCCCAGATTTGACAGCCTGGTTGATTTGAGCATCGACTTTTCTCCGAAATTTATCCCGAATCATGGGACCGATATCAGTCCCCTCATCGAGTCCATTACCTAACCGTAATTTCGAGACAAAATCAGTAAGCTCTTCGACGAAATTTGAAAATATTTTGATATCTACGTACACTCTTTCAGTACTGGTACAGACCTGGCCGGTGTTTATTAGTGAAGCATATGCCAGACTGCTCACTGCAGTGGAGATATTAACGTCCGGCGCAATTACCATTGGGTCTTTTCCTCCTAATTCCAGGTGCAGTTTTTTCATTTTAGGAGCTGCAAGACTGGCAATATGCTGGCCTACTTCCAGAGAACCGGTTACAGCAATCATGGATACATCCGGGTGCAACACCAGAGGTTCACCAACTTCCGGACCAAATCCTGTAAGAATATTCACCACACCAGGTGGAAATCGTTCAAAAGCAATCTGGGCGATCCTCAATGTGGTCAAAGGGGTGAGATTGGAGGGTTTGATAACAACTGTGTTCCCCGCAGCAAGAGCAGGAGCTATCTTCCAGACCAGGAGCAACAGTGGATAATTCCAGGGGACAATACAGGCGACAACCCCCCAGGGTTCCTTCAAGACAAAGTTAAATTGGGAGGGATCCCCGGGTGGGATCACCTCTCCCCTGTTGTGGCGTCCGATCTCGGCATAGTAATCAAAAGTTTCCTCAGTCCACCACAGCTCTTCATTATTTTCAGGGACCGGTTTCCCCTCTTCTATTGTTAGCAGCTTAACTAACTCATCATGGTGTTGGCGAATATTTGCAGCGACTGAATGCAGAATTGCAGCTCTTTCTGAAGCGGGCGTCTTGCGCCATTCTGGAAACGCTTTTTTCGCCGCTTCCACGGCAGCCTGGGAATCCAATTGTGTGCCACGATAGACTTCATCAATAATCTCTTCAGTTGCAGGATTGATCACTGAAAACATTTGCTCGGCATATCCAGATGTATATTTTCCATTAATAAACATAAAGGTCAGATCCTGTTAATAGAATTCGGAGTATTCATATTAAGACCCTCTTTCTGGTCTAACAGCAAGGGATACTTCCTGATTGGTTGATAAACCGGGAACCTTTGTAGAGCTAACATCGAATTGTTCCTCAACAAGTAAGCCAACAACATCAGAGTTAATCGAGATTACACTCGCATTCATAAAATTTGTCCCACCGATAAATTCAGCCACGAATACATTCGCGGGTTTTTATAAATCTCTTCTGGAGGACCTACTTGAAGAACCTTACCAAATTCCAGTATAGCAATTCGATCAGACATTGTAAGTGCTTCTTCCTGATCATGGGTTACATAAATGAAAGTTATTCCCACTCTTTGGTGGAGGATCTTGAGTTCTAACTGCATCGCTTTTCTCAGTTTAAGGTCAAGAGCGCCCAGCGGTTCATCCAACAACAAGACTTTGGGTGGTTAATTAATGCTCTCGTCAGGGCAACTCTTTGCTGCTGTCCGCCAGATAGTTGGTTGGGTTTACGGCTTCCCATTTTAGGTAAATGAACCATTTCGAGGGTTTCATTTACTCTTTTTTCAATTTCAGGTTTCGGGATTTTCTGCATTTGCAGCCCAAATGCCACATTCTGGAAAACGTTCATGTGGGGAAAAAGGGCATAATTCTGAAAAACAGTATTGACCGTTCTCCAGAAAGGGGGTTTGTATCCCTGGGTTTCTCCCTGGATAAAAACCTCTCCATCAGTCGGCAGTTCAAATCCACCAATCAGACGCAGAGTGGTCGTTTTCCCACACCCGCTGGATTCCAGTAATGAGAAAAATTCCCCATCTGGAATTTTTAGTGAAACATCATTTACGGCTGTAACATTTCCAAATTTTTTTACTACATTTTTGAGTTCAACCGCAAATTCTTTCACAATCAATTAGATTTATTATGATGAATGAAGATTTTGAAGTTTCGTTGTTTCAACCGTCGGATGTGCCCCAAATTTGATTTGAAATCAAATGGAATTATAATCTATAAGATAATACAATTCTTTATTTACTAAACTTTTGGGGAATAAATGATTGTTCGTAATTCATGAGTATTCGTTATATACTCGAATATTTAGCCGAAATCATTATGTAGTTAGTGAAATCAACTGAAATTATATTTGGATTTATAAACTTGTTCAAAGTTTGTGATAGCTAGAACTGAATAACCGAATTTATTAATTAGTATCAAAAATACTTCTGCATATTGGAAAAAAAGCTTTACCCCTCATGTTATAATGGCGAGGCTGTATCTTCCTGGAAGAGAACATCATAATGAGTCAAGAAAAAAACTACTTAGAAGAATCAATTCAACCTGAGAACAACGCTAAGTATATTGGCAGCAGCTCAGGACAAACCGATTACGATCCACAAGAATTAACCTCAGATCAGAAAAAATACGTATTAATTGGAATATTTCTGGTTATCATTTTTATGCTGGTGTTAGCAGTGACTGTCTACTATTTGATGCTGCCAACCACCAATACAAGTAAGATCCGGGATGTCTTTATCATTTTTCTGGCAATTGAATCGATATTAATCGGATTAACATTGGTTATATTGATGATTCAATTAGCCAAATTACTGAATTTGTTGCAGAATGAAATAAAGCCAATAGTTGAATCAACAAATGAAACTGTAAGTAATTTGCGTGGAACAACCGCTTTTCTCAGTGAAAATCTTGTTCAACCAGTTATCAAAGCGAATGAATATGCAGCTGGTCTAAGACAACTCTTAATTTTGCTTGGATTATCCCGGCGCACATCAAGAAAATCGGACTAAAAAAGGAGATAGAAATGGCAGAGAAAGATGGAGAATTTGGTGCGTTCTTATCAGGTTTTTTAATGGGGGCGCTTGTAGGTGGAGCAGTTGCATTACTTTTAGCTCCTATGTCAGGAGAAGAAACCCGGACGATGATTAAGGATAAAAGCATCGAATTGCAGGAAAAAACAAAAGATGGGGTTTCAGATCTTCAAAAGCGCGGGCAGGTTGTGTTGGAAGAACAAAAAACACGTCTATCAAAGAAACAGGAAAAAACTGAAGAAGGGATAATTGTTGAAGAAATCGACCAGGTGGAATCTTAACCTGATGAGGTGTTGATGGGAAGAATTTCTCCAGAATTTGGAAGTTGGATGGAGCCAATCTGCGTATCTGAAGAAAGCCAGTATTAATAATTTGGTTATTAGGATTGCTAAAGACTGAATCAGGGTTAGGAATTCGGAAGCAATCCTATTTTTTTAATCCGGTGATTGTCGATATTATTTCAGGGATTGCATCCATTAAGTCACCTGCAATAACAGAAGCGGTATTCCCATGTTCTTCGGCAGTTAGCACCCCTGATTTTGCATGAATCCAGGAACCGAGTACTGCTGATTTAAAGGGTTGTAATCCCTGGGCTAAAAAACCAACGATCATACCCGCCAACACGTCCCCAGTACCTGCTTTTGATAATGCAGGAGTTGCAATTGGAATCACTGCAACGATTTCATCTGGATGTGCAATAACTGTGAACGCGCCTTTGAGAACCAGGATTTGGCCCCATTTTTTACTGTATTCAGACGCGATTTCCAGCCTGTTGGATTGAATTTCCTTAACACTCAAGCCGGTCAGTACCGCCATTTCCCCCGGGTGAGGTGTCAGGATTGTTCGAGGAGGTAAATACTTCCACCAATGTTTTAATTCTGCAATAAGCTTTAACCCGTCGGCATCGATTACTGAAGGCGGAAGTTCAAAATTGGGATTTTCATCACCAGCATTTTCAATTCTGGCTTTTCCATGTTTAAGAATTCCTGAAATAAATCCTGATGTAGATTGATTTATCCCAAATCCTGGTCCAATCAACATGCCAGTAACTTTACTGACATTATCCAGAACAATTTCAACGGCATCTGAGGCGATAAAACCGCTATTGTGAGGTAAGGGCAGCCATATAGCCTCGGGAAAAATTCCTGCAAGAGCGGTGTGCAACGGGGATGGGATAGCCATAGTGACCAATCCGGTACCTACCCTATAGGCTGCCATACCAGCGAGATATGCAGCCCCAGTATAGTTTACTGAACCAGCAACAATAAGTGCAGTGCCGTATGTACCCTTGTGCGAGTTTAAAGGTCTTTCCGGTAAAGATCTCGATAACCATGCCTCATCTGGTACAAATCTTTTTACTGATTTCCAGGCATCCAGTACCTCCCCATCTCCCGGGAGTCCAATACTGACCAATTTAAGCTCACCAATCAGATTATGTGCCGGGAATTTAAGTAATCCCTGTTTTATCGCTGCCATTGTCACAGTCATATCAGCCGGGATGCAGTCTGGAGAAGTTTCGCCGCTGTCAGAATCTACCCCAGAAGGGCAATCAACAGCAAGAATGTATGGTGGGAGTTTCAATAAAGCCAATTCATTTTTTATATGTTGAAATAATCTCGCTAATCCAGGTTTTAGCGGAAGCTGAATTCCGGTCCCCAGGACACCATCCACAAGGACCTTATTTTCGGTCAACATTTTGTCCAGCAGTGTGAAATTTTTATCCGCATTCAATTCGACCAGTTTTCCCCCAGCCTCTAAATATAATTCAACCAATCTATCAGGTTTATTACGTTCACGCACGAGGTATGCAGTGGTTTGCCAGTCTCTTCTCTGAAGATAAGTCAAGGCAACCAGTGTGTCCCCTCCGTTATTCCCCGACCCCACCAGGGCTAAAATTCCGCCATCTTTAAAATGGTCCAGTTCCTTAGAGATCACTTCCGCCAATCCAGTTCCAGCATTATTCATCATCATTTCATAGGTAAGACCTGATATATTGGCTTCTTTTTCAATCGCGATCATCTCGTCAACAGTGACATATTTCATATTTAGCCTCCGTTTTAAAAAGTTTACCCCAATATGTCGATTTATTTATTGCATGATTTGGATTCAATTCCCATGTTTTTTGTTTATCTATCCAGGGATGCTGGCATAAAGGATGCAATAATTGATTGAGTTATCAGGAAAATTAGTTTTGGGAGAATTTATGAAAAAATACCGGATACTGACCATCGACGGAGGCGGTATAAGGGGATTGATTACAACAATACTGCTCGAACGGTTAGAACATTCAATCCCAGGTTTTCTGTCAAAAGTAAACCTGTTTGCCGGTACCTCAACTGGTGGACTGCTCGCGCTTGGTCTGGCTTCAGGATTAAATCCCACCCAGGCCAGAAGAATTTACGAGGATAAAGGTGATGTAGTCTTTAAGGTGTCGCTACTTCGGAGAATTTTAGCGCTGGGAAATTTAATTGGCGCAAAATACTCCCTGAACCCACTGAAGGAAGAATTGCATAAACAATTTGGTGATTTAAAATTGGGCGATCTGCCAAAAAAAGTCCTGATTTCATCTTTTGATCTTGATAATGGGTTGCATCCCAGCGGGACAAACCGCAAATGGAAAGCAAAATTTTTTCATAATTATCCAGGTCCTGAATCAGATGAAATGGAATCCGTACTTGATGTTGCTATTCGAACTGCTAATGCTCCGACTTATTTTCCAATATTTCAAGGCTATATTGATGGAGGAGTTGTGGCAAATAACCCCAGTATGTGTGCGCTGGCGCAGGCTTTAAACCCTCAAACAGGAGGGGAAGAACTATCTGATATTGTTTTAATTTCATTCGGAACAGGTCACAATCCACATCATATACCTGTCCAATTTGGTGATTGGGGAGTTTTACACTGGGCGACAAAAATTATCAACCTTGTAACGGAAGGAAGCGCTGGGCTTGCCGATTACCAATGCAGGCAACTCCTCGGAGATAGATACTATAGAGTTAACCCCTTACTTCCATTCTCAATTGCAATGGACAATGTAGATGAAATACCCAGAATGGTAGAAATTGGAAATGGTTTTGATTTGGGTGAGGTGGAGAACTGGATCAAAGAAATTTACTTGAGCTGATAATTTTAGGCAGGTTTTCGACTAATTTTTTTATTATTTGCCGCGTATTACTCTCAAATATTTCCACATTTTTATATGCCTCTCCGCCGGCATCGCTCACAAGATCTGACACGCCCCGCAGAATAATCACGGGCGTATTGTTTAATCTTGCAACATGGGCTATCGCTCCTGATTCCCAATCTCCGGCAACAGCATGATATTTTGCCTTCAGTTCTGGTATTTCTTCTTGGGAAAGATCCCTGTCGCCAGAAACAAGCAAGGTTTCCCGCACCTCAATTGGAAAATCGTCAGCCAACCATGATAAATCTATGTCGGTTGAGTAGTGGCCAACATGATCCTGTGATGGGTACATCAGTTCGTATATATCGTAAACAATTGTTTTTTCGGCCAGGATTATGGTTCCACGATCAATTTCACCCTGGAATCCTCCACAGGTCCCAAGATTCAGGAGCAGTTCTGGCTTCCAGCAGTCGATTACATATTGAGTGGATGCCGCTGCAGCGATCTTCCCCCAGCCACCATGAAAATATATTATTTTAATTAGCGTTTCTGCATTTTTTTTACCAGTTCTAATGCTGATAGTATCGCTGAACCATTCTCCAAAGGGTGAACGCTTTAACGTTACTTTGGGATATATTTCCCGAATGACTTTCCACTCAGCATTCGCGGAGATGATCACAACTGCTTTTTTTTGAATTGAGACTGTTTTCTTTTTCATGTCAATAAATTGGAGATAACATTAAAGGATTGAAGGATAACACATATCTTTCGATACATTATTGCTTATCTTGATCATAATGACTTGATATCATAAAATACAAACAGTGAATAATTCAGGAGGGCAGGCATGCAAATTCAAAACAGCAATTTAGATTTTTTATCACCGGTATGGTCTCGATACAATTCAATTATTGCCCAGCGCGGTGAAGGCGCATATATTTATGACCAGAACGGGGACAGATACCTGGACTTTACCAGTGGGATTGGCGTCACAAACACAGGTCACTGCCACCCACGAGTTGTAGAGGCGGTAAAAAGGCAGTCTGAGTCACTTTTACATGGTCAGATTAACATTATTCTGCATGAGCCAATTTTAGCACTCATGGGAGAGCTCAGAACGATTCTTGATCCCAAATTTGACCGGTTTTTCTTCAGTAATTCAGGGGCGGAGGCGGTTGAAGGCGCCTTTAAATTAGCACGCCACGCTACCGGTAAAACCAATATTATTGTATTCCAGGGTAGTTTTCACGGCCGGACAGTGGGCACAATGTCTCTGACGACTTCTAAAACTATTTATCGAGCAGGTTACCAACCGTTAATGCCGGGGGTTTTTGTTGCGCCATATCCATATGCATTTCGTTATGGCTGGGGAGATGAATACACCGCTGATTGGTGTTTGAACGAACTTGACTATTTGTTAAAAACGCAGACTTCTCCAGAAGAAACGGCAGCAATTATTGTGGAGCCCGTATTGGGTGAAGGGGGATACGTGGTCCCACCAGAAAAATTTCTAGCGGGAGTGCGGGAGATTTGCGATCGCAATCAAATCCTTCTGATTCTTGATGAAATCCAATCTGGATTTGGTAGAACAGGTCGCTGGTTTGCATATAGGCATTTTACAGTGGACCCAGATATCATCGTTATTGCTAAAGGATTGGCTTCCGGGCTTCCAATTTCAGGGGTTATAAGCACAAAAGAGATAATGGAAAGGTGGATTATTGGTTCTCACGGCGGCACATATGGCGGGAATGCTATTGCAGCTACTGCTGCAGTAGCAACCATTCAGACAATCCGGGATGAAGGTCTTCTTGAAAATTCAATTGAACGCGGAAAGCAATTAATGTCCGGTTTGATGGAATTGAAGGAAGATATCAAAAATATAGCTGATATCCGGGGTCTGGGCTTAATGGTGGGATGTGAATTCCGGGATCTAGATGGGACACCGGATAAGGCTTATGTGAAACGAGTCCTGATGGAATGTCTCGACCGGCGGATGCTAGTTCTGACATGTGGACCGTGGGATAATACGATCCGGTTCATCCCGCCTTTAATTGTAACGGAGCAGCAAATTGCGGATAGCCTTCAGATTTTCAAGGATTCATTATTGGCTATTGGGTAAAAAGTTGGCTGGAGGTTCAATGGAGCACGAAAATACTGGAAAATCCGACCTTTATGGGAATATTTGGCGGATAGACCTTACAACAAAAGAATTGCAAATCGAACCTGTGCCGGGTAGCTGGTCTCAGCTGGGCGGGAGGGCTCTTATCGCCAGGGTTCTGCTTGATGAGGTTCCTCCAAATTGTGAACCGCTGGGACAATTCAATAAACTGATTTTTGCACCTGGTTTACTGGTTGGCCACCGGCTATCGAGCTGCGACCGAATTTCCATAGGTTCAAAAAGTCCGCTTACACGTGGTGTAAAAGAGGCAAATGCAGGTGGAAAAACTGGGCTCCATATGGCGCGACTCGGGATTAAAGTGCTAATTTTGGAGGGGGAGGCTGCAAAAAATTCATTATGGACCATTTACCTAAACAGGGATGGCATTAAATTTTTAAATGCAGATGGTTTAAGAGGGCTGGGCGTTTATGAATGCGCCAAAATGTTGGTGGGTGATTTTGGGAAAAAAGTCGCGATATCTCTAATAGGACCAGCTGGTGAAATGAAATTAAAAGCAGCTGGTATTCAAAATCTTGATAAGGATCAGGTGCCCTCCAGAATCGCCGCCCGGGGAGGATTAGGAGCAGTAATGGGGACGAAAAGGGTTAAGGCGATTGTCTTTGATGATGATGGTTGCAGTGACCCACCAGTTGTCGACATTGCAGGTTTTAAAGCTTCCAAGAAAGGATACAACAAGGCATTATCCGATCACCCACAGACAAAAGTGTATTTTGATTACGGCACTGCAGCAATGACGCAAATGTGCAATGGTTTTGGCGGGATGCCAACCAGAAATTTTTCCTCAGGGGTATTTGAGGTGGCAGATAAGATTAGCGGCGAGTATTTAAGAGAGATTCTGCTCAAGAGGGCAGGCCAATCAAAAACTGCTCATGCGTGCATGGTGGGCTGTTCGATCCAGTGTTCTAATGTATTTGGGGATGCAGGAGGTGAAGAAATTGTTTCACCAATAGAGTATGAAACAATCGGATTAATGGGTTCCAACCTGGGAATTAACGACCTGGATACAATCGCAAAATTAAATTATGAAGTAAATGACCTTGGACTGGATTCTATTGAGATTGGAGCCGCCCTGGGCGTGTCAGCGGAAGCGGGTCTTATGGATTTTGGTGATGGCTACCGAGCTCTGGAATTGGTGAAAGAGATACGTGCTGGATCAGCACTCGGCAGGATTCTTGGAAATGGAGTGGATTGTACCGGAAATGTGTTAGGAATCGAAAGGATACCCGCAGTTAAAAAACAGGCCATATCAGCTTATGATCCTCGGGCAATAAAAGGAACTGGTGTAACTTATGCCACCTCACCTCAAGGAGCGGATCATACCAGTGGATTGACTATCAGAGCGAATATTGATCATCTCAATCCAGAAGGACAGGTGGAAGTTTCCAGAACTGCTCAATTCAAAAGTGCAGGGTATGACTCGCTCGGTGTATGTGCTTTTGCGGGTTTTGGTTTCTCTCTTGCCCCAGAGTTGATATCGAAATTCTTGAACTGCCGTTATGGTTGGGATGTATCAGAGGATATTGTGCTTGAGCTGGGAAAGAAATGTATTGACCTGGAAATTATGTTCAACAAACAAGCCGGGTTTACAAACACAGATGACCGTATTCCTGAATGGATGACTTTAGAACAATTACCGCCTCACAATTCTGTGTTTGATGTTCCAGATGCTGAATTGGATAGCATATTCGCTTAAAAATAAATTATTCCAGGTTTATCTCTTCACCGAGTAATTTGGGATACCAGGTGGATATCAGGTTGAACGCAGGTTTCCCATTTATTGAGGGTGAGAAGTCCTGCAATTCTGCTGGTGGGTAGAACCCCCCGGATACAATACCGTTTATCCAGTCTCTCTCATTGATTGTATTCAAAATAATTTGGTAGATTTCCGCCTGGAAATGCATGTCTGGTATCGCTGGAATTAAAAAAGAAAGGATTATACTGCTTTCCTGTTCCTCCATGATTATTTTAACTTTGTTGTCAAGCCAATTTACTAATTCAGATTCAAAGACCTCTTGAAAATTCTCAGCACCATTAATTTTTTCTTCCTGAAGGGATAACTCGAGGTAAATGTGATCAAACTGATCGATAAAAACTGGCAATGAATCCATTTGATCCGAAGGATGAGCCCAGAGAAGTTCTCCTTCAAACCGGTTTTTTACCTCTGTGATTAACTCTCGCCATCTCATTTCTGCATCTGCAGGCACACCAGTATGGGTTCCATCAATCAATTTTGCTTCTGGAAGAGCAGGGGAGAGCCAATCCCCACCCAAAATCAAGGCTCCTGCGCCAGATTGTTGAGCTAAATCTGCATGATGTAGTATAAATTCCCGGTATTGATCAAACCAGATCAGCCACCAGCTGTAATCACGACCAGCATTCTGCCACCACTCATCCATGTCAATTTGAAAATGGGCGACCGGATAATGCGCAACTTCCATACTTGTTTCATCGGCAATGGCTGATGCATCCAAAATATCATGCCAGAGCGCATTTCGATCCGGAAACTGGTGAAATATCGGAGGGTTATTACCAGGGGCGTCTGAACCGTAAGTCCAGGATGGAGAAATAACAACCCAATTAATACCTGCTTCGCTTATTCTGTAGAATGCATCCGGAAATGTTGACATCCATGAGGGGTTGTGCTTATGCTGAATCTCAATCCCGGCCCAAAATTCCTCGTCACGTTCTTTTACAGTAGTTGTGATGGCAGATGTAGAAATATTTTCAGGAGTGTAATTTGCCCAGCTTATTATCTGATCCTGGACAGATTGGGTACTGTTTTGATTATTTAATGTAAGTTCACGACCTTCATGATTGAAACCTTGGGTTGCGATATCATCTGCTATACCACATTGACCGTTACGGCAGTACCTGTAAAAAAGATTCCCCGGCAGGTTCAATGGGCTGTAAAGTATATATGCCCACCGATTTTCTGAAATTTCCCACATCGGAATTGGTTCTGTCCATCCGAATAATGGCCGGAATTGGATAGTCAAATAATCATCCTTTGGTGTTGAGTCGGGGATTGAAGGATCAAATATCAAGGGGTGGGATCCGCCTGAATACCAGGTCTCGATTTGATCTTCAACTTTAATATCCTTCTCCGGGACGATCAACTGACGGAGACGGTAATTTCCGTTTTCATCATGTTCTGCATTCCAGAATCCATCTCCCAATGTGAATTTATAGTGGATATCAGCGCCTGACGGCAAACTCAATGTGATTGAATACTGTAAGTCTGAATCCTTATTTAATGTGGGCATCCTTACAGCGAGGGTATTAACCCCACCTGATAAATCTGCATAAGTATTACCTAATTGAAAAAGATTTCCTGCAAGCCGGACTGGTACGATTGGAGGGGTATCTACTGGTACTGAGACTGAAAAAGTCACATCCACAAAATCAGACGGTCGCAATTTTACGGGTGTAGGTGTGCTTGCTTCTGGGGCTATTCTTGCACCTTGCTGAAATGTAGCAAACGAGCCATCAATGGCATAAGCGACCAGATTGTGTATTCCCGGGGGAAGACCCTCAATAACAAACGAGCCATTCGAATTTGATAGCGTTTGGGCGCCGCCGGCTGTAATAAGTAGATTTGGAATAGGAGTTCCTGACACTGAATCGGTGGCCTCTCCAACAATTCGACCGGTAAGACCGGAATACTCGGAATCTGCCCAAGTACTGCTTATATCCTCAACTTTACCAGTTCCTCTTACATGATAAAGCCTGTACCTTACCGGGGTGCCGTCAGAAAAATGTTCTGCCACCAGAACATTTCCAGTCTGCCTTTCATATTTATATTTAACTACGGAACCGATTTTTATTGGCAGACTTACTGAATAGTACCGGGAGGTTTCACTTGTTTCCATTTGGGTGGAAACCGGCAGTTCCTCCATTTTATAATGTTCAGAATTCAATGCAAGTCCGGTTACTTCATCAAGAATACTGAGAAATACTATATCATTCTGGGGGGTGTTATCCGGAATCTGAACCTGAAATGTAACTAAAGCTTCAGTATTAGCTGGTCCGGGTTTGTTTTCAAGGGCTGGGAGGTTTTCAAATCTATAAAGTTGGATAAAATTCCCTAGATCTGTAGTCAAGGCGTTGGATTGGATATTTATTTCATCCAGAAGATTTTGAATAGTCTCAGAATTGAAGAATTGGGAAATTTCAGAATAATTCTGGAAATCTACCTGGCATCCAACAAGCAGTACTGCAAACGCAATTATTAACCAGATAATTGATTTCTGCATTTGATTAATGGTCATATTAAATTCCCATGGGATCGATCAATAAGAAAATATTTCCGGAGCAATTATTGAAATAGTAATTATAAAAAACCATTCAAAACTTGATGCAAGAAATATTCCTGTGATTTTATTTCTCTAGTAGTGAAAATTACATATTTCCCCCTGTAAAATTGTACCTGTCAAACAATAATCATCTATGTATTTTGAGTATCCTGGGTTACAGATAAACGTCTTCGCCTGCGATCGGCAAATTTTGCGAGAAAGATACTGAATAAATACAACAAAATCAGTGGACCCATAACCAGTGCCATATTGACAGGGTCGACGGTTGGGGTAATTAATGCCGCCGCTACAGCGATGATTACAATCGCTAAACGCCATTGCTGGGATAACATTTTTCCAGAAACGATTCCCAGGCTTGCGAGTATAAAAATTACAATTGGAAATTCAAATGCGATTCCAATCCAGAACATAATTCCGGTTACAAATTTTATATAGGATGAGGGTCTTGGAATGGTGTTTATGCCCATAAAATTTAACAGGAAAGGCAATGCAGCAGGCAGCATCACAAAGTATGCAAAAGCCATACCACCTAAAAAGAATAGTGTTGCTATTGGGATTGCGATTAATCCATTTATCCGGGATTTTTTGTGCACACCGGGAGCAATAAACAACCAGGCTTCCAGGGCGAGATAAGGAAATGTGATAGCAAATCCAGTCATTATGGATACCCGCATCACTGTACTGATCGGTTCCGTTACGTCAATGGCAGTTAAAGAGTCCATTCCAAATTCAAGTGGGCGTGAAAGGAATTCCAAAATCTGCCTGTTGAAAAAGAACGCCAAACCAGTCGCTAGTGCGAATACAATTGCAGACCGGAGAAGATGCTTGCGCAGGGCATCCAGATGGACAAATAAATCCTGGGGATTCTCCATTGTCTTGGAGAGTGTTTCAGGGAGAGGGGTGTCCTCTATTTCTTCTGTGAAGAAATTTTTGATATTTTTTAACATTGTTGCACGGTTGAATTATCAAAACCATAGAATTCGATACGCGCAGATTCCAGGAAATTTGATAATCCTGGTTTCAGCATCGATTGAATTAGAGCAGTCAATCATTATTCTGAAGTTTATCTGAATCGTTTTTTTGAGAGTGAATGTTTTCGGTCGTATCAGGAGGTGAGATCCAATCTGAAAAACCCTGGTTATCGTTTGATTCAATTGTTTTCCCCTCTAAAGATTCAGGCTGGATTGAACCCGAAATATCAGTCTGAAGGTCGTTAAAACTTAATTCAGTTCTTAATTGATCGGGATCAGGCATATGGTCTTTCAAATCTTCCAATCCTGCCTCACGTATCAGCCTGTTGGGCAAATTACGAATTTCGCGTGATGTTTGTTGCACTGCATGCCATGTAGGTGAGGTGACAATTTTTCTCAGAGCTCTTCCGATGGTTTTGCCTGCATTGACCATATCTCTTGGCCCCAGAACAATGAGCGCAATTAATAATATAAATAATATTTCAAGTGGGCCTATACCCAGAATTTCCATTATAAGACCAGTGTTTAGAAAAAAAAAACCCGAGATTTTATTGAACTTTTAATTCTTTATTAATTCCAAGCCGAATTTCATTTTGTTGATTAGCAAGGCTCCCAAGTACACCGTTAACAAACCTTGGAGTACTATCCGATCCAAAGATTTTTGATAATTCTACCGCTTCATTTATGGCAACTTTAATTGGAGTCTTATCAAATAATGTGATTTCCCACAGCGCGATTCGGAGGATATTCCGGTCAACAATAGCAACCTGATCGAGTGGCCATTCAGGAGCATGGTTCGCGATGAATTTATCTAAAATATTGATTACTGGGAAAATTCCATTGACAATCTCGCGGGCAAAATCTGCGATCTCAGGTTCGAGCGCTGATTCTTTAATTCTTTCCTCAATCACTAACATGGGAATATGGCCCACAAGGTCATATTCGAATAGGGTTTGTAATGCAAGACCGCGCGCTCTAGTGCGGGGTTTCATTTTATTTGTTACAAATTTCTTAATTACTCAGTTTTATTTATTTGATCGTAATCAATGTCTTCTATGTGAATATTCACTCTACCAACCTGCATTCCTACCATTTCAGAAATTGCTCTGGCCACATCATACTGAACTTTTCGGCTTACATCCCGGATATTCACATCATTTTTAAGAATTAAAAATAATTCGACAGATACTGAGTCATTGGAAAAATCTAACAGGACACCTTCCCCGTATCTGCGATTTAATAATCGATTAACTCCTGAAGGTATATTGCTCAGCCTGCTTACGCCGGGAATGTCCAGGGTTGTTAAGCGTGCAATGGTGATAAGCACTTCAGGCGCGATGGTGGTTTTTCCAGCTGAATTACGCTTCTGGAGATTTTTGTCATCAACTGGATGTTTCTTGCCTTTTTTTATTCGCTCAACCGTTTGATCGTTCAATATTCCTCCAAATTACATCATCATCATCCCGCCGTCAACGCTTAAAACTTGGCCGGTAATATAGGCTGCTTCATCCGAAGCCAGGAATGCAACAGCGTAGGCGACTTCCTCTGGTTTGCCCATCCTACCTACTGGGGTCAGGTTAATTGCCCACTCTTTGAACTCTTCCGGTAAATCAACGGTTAATGCAGTGGGGATAAATCCGGGAGCTACAGCATTTACTGTAATCTGCCTGGATGCTACCTCCCTGGCTAAAGCTTTTGTAAAACCGATCAATCCAGCTTTTGAGGCTGAATAGTTTGTTTGACCTGCCTGGCCGGCGAGACCAGATACTGATGTAATATTAACAATTCGCCCATATCTTTGTTTCATCATGGGTCGAATTACAGCCTGTGAACAATTAAAAGCCCCTTTTAAATTTACATTCAGGACCTGGTCCCAATCTTCCTCGCTGATACGAATAATCAGATTGTCACGGGTAATACCAGCGTTATTAATGAGAATCTCCACAGTTCCAAAGGATTCAAGGACTTGCTTAACCATTCCTTTTGTGCTTTCATGGTCAGAGACATCTACCTCTACACCGAAAATTTGATTTCCTGTAATTTCTGAGATTTCCCTGGCTGTTGTCTTTGCTCTTTCTTCGTTGATATCTGCAATTGCTATTGCGACGCCCTGCCTGGAAAATTCTTCAACGATAGCTCGACCAATTCCACCGGAACCGCCAGTTACAATAGCGTGTTTATCACTCATGCTCATATTCGATTATGTCTCCTGAATAAGAAATAAAAAAACGCGGTGAACATTATACCGCGAGAACCAGGTCTATTCTTTTCAAGATCAAATTATATAATATTTATAAGGGAATGATAAAACTGTCCGAGGCCAGAAATTAACTACTTAATTCTTTCGAAGTCTTCAGGTGAACCGATGGAAATTCCAGTAACTTTGCGATTGATCCTCTTTAATAAACCAGTCAGAACAGAACCGCTGCCAATTTCAACAAATGTATCAATGCCTTGTGAGACCATATAATTGATGCTCTCGTTCCAGCGAACTCGTGAATTTAGCTGTGATTTTAGATCTGTAATTATGTCAAAGCCAGTTGTCAGTGGGACTGCACATACATTTCCAATGATTGAAACTTTTGGATCAGATATTGGGGCTTCATCGACGGCTTCATTAAAATCTGATTGGGCATTAGCCATGAGTGGTGAGTGGGCAGCAATGCTCACTGCCAGCTTGATGATCTTTTTCGCGCCAGCTTTGTCGGCAAGTTGAAGCGATTTTTCCAACGCTCTTCGGGCACCGGATATCACCACCTGACCGGGGCAGTTATCATTTGCTACCTGGACCATATCATTATCATTACTGGCTTCGGTGCAAATATCCTCGACCGTCAATAGATCAAGACCAAGAATTGCCGCCATACCGCCGGGATTTTGTTCACCGGCTTGTTTCATAAAGGTCCCCCGTTTTCTTACCAGATTGAGCGCATCATTATATGGGATTGAGTCGGATGCGACAATTGCACTCAATTCACCCATTGAATGTCCAGCAACCATTCTTGGTCTAAAACCTGACAACTTATCTTTAAAAACCTGCAGTGCTGCAATGGAGTGCACTAAAAGAGCTGGCTGGGTATTAATTGTGTCATTAAGAACTTCAACAGGACCATTCCAGGCAATATTTGAGAGAGAGAAACCTAATAGGGAATCGGCCTGATCGAAAACTTTCTTTGCAATCGGAAAAGCAGATGCCAGGTCTGATCCCATCCCAATTTTCTGGGAACCTTGGCCAGGAAATAGAAATGCAGTTCTGGATTCGATAAGTTCCATTTTTCTAATAAATTTCCGGACTGAGAATATTCAGCCTGCGATCAGGTCTTATTCTTTAATATTAATGATCTCACGCCCTTTATAATGGCCACAATTGGGGCACACCGTGTGAGGCAATCTCATTTCACTACAATTACTGCATTGCACAAGGTTTCGTGGTTTTAATGCATGATGTGCACGCCTGCGGTCACGTCTTCCCTGGCTGACTTTTCTTTTAGGTTGCGGTGTCATAATAATTACTCCAAAAATTCAATATCTCTTGGTTATTTGCGTTATAAAAAAACAGAATTGCCAATGAGGCAAGACGATGAATTATACGAATTACTATTATACCTGTCAAGCAAATAGTGATAAATAACATTCAATAAATCCACTTATATTCTATTCAAATACAATTACAATGGCGCCTGTTAGCTGGTTATGGAGAAATTGGATTAAATTTAATAATCATTTTCTGAAACCAGTTGGATAACCCAGGTTCCATTGTATTCAAATATAGGCTTAAAATTTTCATGTTGTAATAATTTTTGAGGTGAGATCATGCCACCCCTGGTTCCTGTGTATATATATTTAATATTTTCTGCAGAAATTAAATCGTACAATATATCAGGCTGATCTTTATATCTTGATATCTGTAAAAGGAATTTGTTGATATCCTGTCTAACTGTTGAAGCTCTATCGAATCCGTATAAAAGCGGAGGGGGTATTGTTTGCCTGCCCGAAATTGGAGATATCCAGTAGCCACCATCACTTCCTGCGTAAAGACTGTACGCCCAGGGGAAATTATTAATCAAGATAACCTCATTCTCGGGTACGTTTTCCTTTATCCACTTCAAACTGGTCAGATCGGAATTTAGGAGGAGAATGGTTTGCAGATTGAGTATCGATAACATATTTCTGACACTAACTATTGAAATGAATAAAATGGTTAGAAACACAAATATATAATTGTAATATTTCCGTCTGTCAGGGATCAAATTACTCAGATTGGTAATGCTCTCAGAGATCAAATATCCACCAGCAGCAGAAATGGGAATAAACAGAAAAATTAAAACAGATGTGTTATTGATTAATCCCCCTCCAGGCAGTGGTAGAGCGTGCAGATTTGCGAAAGCGAACATCATGGCTATCCAAAGAATAAAAACCGGGGCAAATCTCTTTCTTTGTAGAAACCCTAACAGCAGTCCCAATATACCGAGGATTAAGACAAATTTACCGGAGGAGGCAGTGAGGTAACTCCAGTGAAAGACCTGGAATGCAGGTCGGGTCGCTATAGTTACGAATAAACGTGGCAGGAAGAATGAGTTTAAGGTATCAGGCCACCAGGGAAAAGTCAATAAAAGCGCAGATGCAACAACCAGTATAAAAATTAGGATTTGTTGAAATAAATAATTGATTTTAATTCGAATGATAAATTCACGTAAAATTAATACTGCAAAATACGATCCGAAAAAGCAACCTAAAAATATTCCTACTCTGTAATGGGACAAGAACAGGCCTGCACATGCAAGAACAGCAATAAATATGGTTTTCCAATATTGGAAAAAGAACAGGTGAAACGCTTCCGGTTTCTGATTTTTTTCCCGGTTTTGAATTATGGATAGTATTAGCGCCAGAGCTGCTGAAAAAATTAAAATGCCTATCAACTGAGTATATCTTCCCCAGCTTGTGTAGTAAGCTGGCATTGGATTTACCATCCCTGTGATGAACGCAGAAATAAGGCCCGCCAATTTGTCTTTTATTACAGCGGTCGTGAATAAATAAACAGCAAATACTGTCAGCGCGTTTAATAACTGCCCAAATATTAACATCAAATAAGGGATTTCTATGCCAGTAAGGTAGTGCAATACTGCCAGATTTGTGTGGAAACCTGAATGGTAGTTAACCGGAGAAATATTTATATATGGCAAGTATGTGGAAGGCAAACCCCCTTGTTCGATTATCATTCTGGTCATTAAACTGTGGTGAACTGAATCAACCCAGGGGGGCACGGAAAGATCGCGGATTATTATTAACCGGATAACAAGTGACATAAAAAAAATTATCAATAATGCCACCCAGGTTTTATCAGGATGCTTGAACCAGTGTTTTTCCCCTCTAATTATTGTGAGTATCTCAACCCGGTAGAGCCATAATAGAAACAACAGGGCAGATACGTAAAATAATATGACAAGATTTCTATCAATTTTGATCCCGAGATTATAAAACCAGAGAAAAAAAATTGGGATAACAGACAGGCTAACAGCGATCATGATGGCGATCTTCTCCTCGAGGTAAAACTGGGGAAGAAGGGGATTGTTTTTATTGCGGTTGATAATTTTAAAGATCAACAATCCTGGCAGCAAGATTAATGTGGCCATTGGAAAAATCAACAGGAGATGTGAAAACCATCGAGTGAGGTCATCTATAAAGGAATCAATCCCATATTTATAGAATGCTCGGAAGGCGATATCCCCGTCAGTTGCAGCGCCATTTAGATATAAGTCACCATCTGGGTAACGATCCTCAAGACTACCAAGTATTTCAAATGAAGATGTATCAGATAATATTTTAAGGTAATAATTTGTATAGGAAGAGTTGGATTGCGGGGGGAATTTAATTGTTACGGGATTGATCCATTCGATATCATCCGTTTGAACATCAACAATGTAGACAGGTTCAGACGTCTCAGGATATTCAAATAAGACGAATTGTATAATTCCATCTGTGTTTTGCACATCATTTGAAATCCGAAGCCAGAGTTGAAGGCTATCGAAATGGGTTCTTCGTGGTTTGATTGTCTGGCCTGCATATTCTCCTGGTTGAATATAGGCAACGACCTGTCCCCTATTTTCCTGTGATGATTCAGGATCCTGAAGTGTCACACAACTTGAAATTGAGATTGCGGAAATTATGAAAATTAAACAAAATAAGGATGGTTTTACTGACCTGCTATAACCATCCATTATTTCCCATTGCCAAGGTTATCTCTTAAATATGATTCAATAAACCCGTCCAGATCGCCATCCAGGACAGCCTGGGTATTCCCAACTTCATAATTAGTGCGGTGGTCTTTTACCATCTGGTATGGATGTAAAACGTATGAACGTATCTGGCTACCCCATTCCGCTTTTGTGTATTCGCCCCTGAGCTCGGCAAGTTGGTCGGCTTTTTCGGCCTGTTTCATATCAAGAAGTCTTGCTCTCAGAACTCGCATAGCGTTTTCTTTGTTCTGAATCTGTGATCGTTCATTCTGGCAAGTGACCACAATCCCGCTGGGGAGATGGGTTATCCTGACTGCGGTATCATTTTTCTGGACATTCTGTCCGCCAGCGCCTGCAGAACGATATGTATCGATTCGCAGATCGTTTGGATCGATTTCGATCTCTGTTTCATCCTCCACCTGAGGCAGTACTTCTATTAAGGCAAATGAAGTGTGCCGGCGGTGGGAAGAATCGAATGGAGATAACCTGACAAGCCGGTGAACTCCTTTTTCGGGCCGTAAATACCCATAAGCATAAGAGCCGTCAACAGAAATGGTGACGCTCTTGATACCAGCTTCTTCCCCTTCAGTCATATCCAGAATTTCGGTATCAAAACCATGAGCATCTGTCCAGCGCAAATACATCCTTTGAAGCATTTCTGCCCAATCCTGCGAGTCGGTTCCACCTGCGCCAGCATGTATCGCCAGCAAGGCGTCTCCAGAATCGTACTTGCCCGAAAGCATTGCATTAAATTCACGCCTTTCTAACTCCTGTTGTATGTCCAGAATCTCTTTATCAAGTTCGAGATTTAAGCTCTCATCTTCCAGTTGTGATAGTTCAAGAGCATCCTTAATCCGGCTTTGAAACTGCTCCCAGCTTTCAATTTCATTACGCAAGGCAGCCTTTTTTTTCATCACTGATTTAGCAGTTTGAGGATCGTTCCAGAAATCTGGTGCTTGAGATAACTTTTCAAGTTCAGCTATCTTTTTATTATTTCCCGCTAAGTCAAAGACTCTCCTGTAGTTTTTGAGATCTTTGGTTGAAATCTTGTAGCTTTTCGATAATTTCTAACATCGCAAATCTCCTGAACTGGTGCTATTTGACCGTTCAATACCATTGTTATTATAGCAATAATTTGAGCGGGTGTCCTGACTACAAATCCCAACCCGCCAGGATTCCATCTATAAAGGCATCCGGATTGAAGGGCTGAAGGTCCTGGAGGGCCTCCCCCAAACCAGCATAAAGTATTGGTAAGTTCAACTCCCTCTGGATAGCAAATGCCATCCCACCGCGTGCAGAGGAATCAAGTTTCGCCAGAATTACACCCGTCACGTTAACTGCTTCTGTGAATGCTTGTGCCTGCTGCAGGGCGTTTTGCCCTGTGGTGGAATCCATGACAAGCCAGACTGCCTGAGGAGAACCTGTTTGCGCCTTACCTACAACCCGGTAGACTTTTTTCAGTTCTTCCATCAGGTTAAACCGGGTGTGTAGCCTTCCGGCAGTATCAATAATCACAAAATCTACATCTCTGGCAAAACCGGATTTAACTGAATCAAATGCTACCGCACCGGCATCCCCACCGGGCTGACCAGAAACAATCCCAACCCCCAGCCGTTCAGCCCAGATTTGGAGTTGGTCTACTGCCGCCGCCCGGAAAGTGTCAGCTGCTCCCAATAAAACTTTCTTCCCTTGATTTATAAACAAGTAACTGAGCTTGGCAATTGTTGTGGTTTTTCCGGAGCCATTTACACCTACAATTAGTATGATCGAAGGATGGTCGCTGAATTCAATATTGGGGGGATCTATCAGCAAATTTCTTAATTCATCGCGTAAAGCGAGTAGAAGATTGGAAGATTTTGTTATTCCTTCCTGTTTTATCCGCTCTCGCAGGTTATTTATAACAAACTGAGTGGTATCTACCCCAATATCGGCTTGAATTAACAAAGCTTCTAGATCGTCCCATGTTTCTGGGGTTATCTCGGTAGCGCCAAGAAAAGTAGCTATTTGACCAAATTTTGTTTTGCTGGATTTTTCTAATCCAGTTTTCCATTTGGACAGTACGTTAGACATGAAGCGCAATTATATCACGGTGATCTAAAGGGATTTTGGTATAGAATATCAGAGCTTTGAACCATTATTATCAATTTGTGACGTTATAATTTTTCTGATTAACGAATCCATCTATGCGGCAGTACCGAAAAATTGAGTTTGGAATAAATCCACGGAACATGCGATCAAATATTAAATATATATCTTAAGGTAATTCAAATTGACAGGCATAAATTGTTCAAATTGTGGTTCAGAATATCCCCAAAAAGGAACTTCCTATAAATGTAACATCTGCGGCGGATTTTTCCGGCACCCGGGAATCAAAGCTTTTGATTTAAATCTTATCGATACCAAAATGCCTGGGTTGTGGCGATATAGAAATTTCTTCAATATTGGTGAAAACTCTCCTGCAATTTACCTTGGCGAGGGGGATACTCCCACGGTTTGGGCAAATATCCATAATCACAAAGTTGGTTTTAAACTTGAACTTTTAAATCCGACCAGCTCTTTTAAGGATAGAGGCTCATCTCTGCTGGTGAGTTTCTTGAAATCGAGAGGAGTAAATTCTGCTGTTGAAGATTCCTCCGGGAATGCGGGTTCCTCCTTCGCGGCTTACGCCGCAAGAGCGAATATCAAGGCGACTATTTATCTACCTGGTTATGCATCCATACAGAAAAGGAATCAAATCCAAGCATATGGAGCCCAGGCCAAACCGGTTCCTGGCCCTAGATCTGCTGCAGCTGAAGAAGCATTGAGAGCGGCTGAATCAGGCGTCTGTTATGCGTCTCATGTCTACTTTCCTTATGGAATTGATGGATTTGCGACAATTGCGTTCGAGATTTTCGATCAAGTTCAGCAGACCCCAGGGACAATCATCTTACCTGTCGGACAGGGAAGTTTATTGCTGGGTATCATATACGGATTTTCATCCTTGTTACATGGTGGATATATTAAACATATGCCAAAGATTGTCGGCGTTCAAACCAGAGCTTGTGCGCCAATCTGGGCGGCTTACCAGTATGGAGCGCAAGGTTTAAGTATGATTACGGAAGGGGAAACAATTGCTGAAGGGGTTCGGATTATCCATCCTTTAAGGGGTGATGTTATTCTGGAGTTATTAAGTAAATATAACGGCGATATGCTTGCTGTTGACGAAGATGAGATAAAATCAGGTCAATCAGAGTTAGCCAGATTAGGTTTTTTTGTAGAACCAACCTCCGCGGTTGTTTATAAGGCTATCGAGCTAGCGATTGGTAATTCCCCCGATCCAATAATTGCGATTTTAACCGGTTCTGGTTTAAAGAGTGAGCAAGCCTGAGAATTTTTTTAAATCAATCTGCATTGGTTAGATTATCAAATAGATTCTATAAATTCATTTGTTAAACGAATACAAAGAATTCAATTAATCTTTAATTTATCGACTATAAGAATGCACAACATTTCCATAACCGAAATGGCTTATAATATCCCGGTTTCGTTGATCAGGTCTAATGGAATTTCATTGAGCAGTTCGGTCTCTAAATTAATTGATCATACTTTAATAAACAAGCTTGGGATATCTTTATGAATGAGAATTTTCCAATTGATCCAGAAGAAACTCCTCAACAATTCGCAAAGAGAAACAATCTGCCTTTTACGGATTACCTACTATTGAGTCGCGCATTAACACACCGCTCATTTTTGAACGAGAATCCGGATGCACTTGAAGATAACGAAAGGCTTGAATTTCTGGGTGACGCAGTTTTAGATTTTATCGTAGCTGCCTGGTTGTACAATCATTTTCCTGAGCTAAAAGAAGGCGACCTCACCCGACTGCGTTCAGCATTAGTGAGAACAGAACAATTAGCTGAGTTTGGCATGGAAATCAATCTCGGAGCTGCAATCCATCTGGGAGTGGGAGAAGTTCATGGTGGAGGGAGGAGACGAAAAGCGCTTCTTTGTGGAACTTTTGAAGCATTGGTTGGTGCTCTGTATCTGGATGCAGGATTAAATGCGGTTAAAGAATTTATTGAACCGAAATTAGAACGCGCAGTTTATAAAATAATGAGCTCACGGGCTGACCAGGACCCCAAGAGTGTTTTTCAAGAATGGGTACAATCAAAAGGGTTTGGCCCGCCCAGTTACCATACGATATCTGAGCAGGGACCCGACCATGAAAAGGTATTTGAGGTTGAAGTTCTGGTAAATGGAAAAACATATGGCCGGGGACGGGGACACACAAAGCAAGCTGCTGCAAAAGCGGCAGCTCGAGAAGCAATTGCATCACTGGATATAACTCTTTAGGATTTCGCTAAGCGACAATAATATGGGCTCGAGGTTGAAGTCACTTGAATTAAGCGGATACAAAACTTTCGCAAGCCGAACAGTATTTGAGTTCGCGGATACTGTCACCTCTATTGTAGGTCCAAACGGCAGCGGAAAATCCAATATTGGTGACAGCTTGAGGTGGGTATTAGGTGAACAATCATACAGGTTGCTGCGCGGCAAGAAAACTGAAGACATGATTTTTTCGGGTTCTGAAAGCCGTTCACAGGCCGGGATGGCATATGCAACGATCACTTTTGACAACAATGATGGCTGGCTTCCGATAGATTTTAATGAGGTAGCAATTACACGCCGGGCTTATCGTGATGGGCAGAATGAATATTTAATAAATGGTCAGCGTGTGCGCTTGATGGACGTTTCGGAATTATTAGCGCAATCCGGGTTAGCGGAACGGACTTACACAATAATTGGACAGGGGCTGGTTGATGCGGCGTTATCATTACGGGCTGATGAGAGGCGGCGGTTATTTGAAGAAGCCGCAGGGATTGGATTGCACCGCTCCCGCCGTGAGGATGCTATTCGAAGGTTAGAGGCTACCCAGAGAAACCTGGAAAGAGTACAGGACATTTTGATAGAGCTTCGACCGCGTTTACGCAGTCTTGAACGCCAGGTAAACAGGGCAGAAGAGTACGAGGAAGCAGCATCCGAGTTGTCGGATGTATTGCGCCAATGGTATGGTTTTCACTGGCATAACTCTCAGGAAGCTCTTTCAAGAGCGCATAATAATTCGGAACAATACGAAAAGAAATTAATGGAATTACAGCATGAAGAAGTTCAAATCAGTAGCAGCATCGAAGGTATCCAATCCGGGATATCAGATTGCCGAAATCGATTGAACAAATGGAATGAACAAAAAGATACCCTGCGATCGAAGAGAGAAGTGGTTTCCCGCGAAATTGCGGTAGGTAATGAACGTAAAGGATGGTTGCAGGAGCAAAAAAGAGATACGTCTGGGGAATTGGAAAGAATACAACAAAGATTGAGCATCCAAAAGGAATTATTGATTTCAACCAAGGAAGAATTTGATCTAATCGAACGAAATAATAAATCAATAACACAAAAATATGAGGAATTAAAAATAAGCTATGACAATAAGCATGAAAAGAGGGGAAAATTAGAGCTCAGTATTGATGACTTGAATGAAGAACAAATCAAATTAAAATCGAAACGGGAAACGCTTCTAAGCTTAATTGAAACTCGCCATAGTAGAAATCAATCGCTTGAAAAGGAATTAAATAATACAAAAGTAAGATTAGAAGGTATTGAGGAAAATTCCCAAAATGCAGCCGACACGATTGGAAAAATAAAGGAACTCCTCAAGAATGAAGAACAAAGATTCAGTACTATCAAATCAAATTCAGAAAACAGTGAAAAAACAAAGCGAAAAATTGAAGATAAGATTCAAAAATTGAAACTAGAAATTGCGAGTTTAAATAACCAGCATGAACAATTGCTCGTAAAAATCCAACTTTTAAAACAATCAGAATCAAGTTTAGAAGGATACCCCGAAGGCTCCCGGGTATTATTGAACGCTTCCAAAGAGAAAAAAATTTCAGGAATAACCGGCGTTTTACACCAGATAATCGGTGTGGATAAGGAGCATGAGACTGCAATTGCGGCAGCTCTTGCTATGTATATCGATGCTATTTTATTAAAGAATGATCCAGATATTGCTTTAGACATACTTCTGGAGAATTCAGCCAAAGGGGTGATCCTGCCAATTGATTCAATAGTCAGCGATGATGAGATGTTATTATCAAAAGATGAAGATTTTGGCAGCGGTGTAATAGGAATTGCCAGTGAGTTAATTAATTACCCGGTAAGTATTAAGAATATTGTGGACTATTTTCTCGGAAATGTGCTGATTGTAAACGATCGAAAAACAGCAAAACGTGTAACAGCCAATCAAATAAAAACAATAGTTGCCGTGACACTGGATGGTGAAGCATTCAGTTCAAAAGGTCCAATAATTTCATTTGGGACTAAATATGATAGTAAGGATAATTCTCTTCTGGGAAGGTCAGCACAAATAGAGAAGCTAATTAAAGAACTCAGTGGGATTGAAAAAAAGATAGGGGATTTTGAATCTGAATTAATTAAGCTGGAGGGGGAACTAGAAGCGCAGACCAGAATTTACGATGATCTTGGATCTGAGCTGGTAGATGTCCAGGAAAAAATTCGGATGAAGAAGGAGGAGGAACGGGAACAAACCGTATTGTTAGAACGTCTTGACTGGCAAATAAATTGGTGCAAAAATGAAATATTGCGCATAGAAAATGAAAAAAAAGAAAACGACCAGGAAATTAAATCGTCATCAGTAGAAATAAAAAAGATTGAAGAGTTGATCCCGGAAGTTGATCGAAAATACAATGATGTTGTCAATGAATTGGGTAACTTAGACCAAGAACTTCTTCAAGATCATTATACGACTGCCAGGACAGAGTATGCGTTGAGCGCCAGATCGCTTGCAGATTCAGAAAAATTGCTGAATGATAAAAAACTACTTATTGCAGAGATTGAAAGCTCATATCGGGAACTGGCTGAACGAATAATTCATTTTGAAGAAGAATACAGGAAACTTGAAGAGGAATTAATCAAAGAACAAGAATCTGAAAATGAAATCCAAAAACAGCTTGAAGAATTAGAATTAGTAATTCATGAGGAGGAACAAAACCTCATCGCAGTCGAGTATGAAAGGGAAGAATTATCCAAACTCTCAATTAATATTCGAAAACGGATAAGTGAAGTGGACCAACTTTTCACAAATGCAAAAATTGAGGTTGCCAGGCAAAGGGAGAGTGTGGAAAACCTTAGAAAAAGAATCGAAGATGATCTCGGTTTGGTAGCTTTCGAATACGCTGATGAAGTTTCAGGTCCGTATCCGTTACCTATTGATGGTTTCGTAGAGCAACTTCCGGTAGTTGAGGTGTTACCTCCGGATTATGAAAAGTCACTACGAAGGTTGAGATCGCAAATCAGACAGATTGGACCAATTAATCCTGAAGTAAGCTCAGAATATGAGGCAGTAAAGAGCCGGTATGAATTTTTGATAAACCAGATAGATGATTTAAAAAAGGCAGATGCAGATGTAAGGCATGTGATTAAGGAATTAGATCAATTAATGGAAGAAGAATTCTGCCGGACATTCGAAAATGTTGCGGAGGAATTTGAAGAAATTTTCTCGAGATTATTCGGAGGAGGATCAGCCCATCTTATTCTGTCAGATCCTTCAGATATTACCAACACGGGTATTG
>Ga0180437_10001040_pt1 | contig 49087 bp, 51 predicted proteins | sample SS_ome_4_FD_132410 | JGI IMG/M metagenome (GOLD analysis project Ga0180437, IMG submission 132410) | Hypersaline lake sediment archaeal communities from the Salton Sea, California, USA - SS_3_D_1 metaG | ecosystem: Environmental > Aquatic > Non-marine Saline and Alkaline > Hypersaline >... | reverse complement strand
TCTCCATGGCGTACAGCTCCTCCAGGCTGAAGGATCGGGGGGTGTCGATCAACCCTTTCACCTCCAGAGAATACTCCTCCGCGGCGATCTGGGGCACATCGCCGATGCGGGTAACGTAATAGTGCTCATTGGAGGTGACGAAGTCGGGGAACCCGCCGCTTTTTACGCCGAACCTGTCAGTGACACAAGCCGCCGTGACGAGTGCCGCGGTCATCGCAATAACGATCGCCTTGTTCACGTTTCTCTCCCTCGTGGAATGTTATCACAAATAGAGTAGCAAAAGAATGTCACGGAACTATCACGTAGAGTATAAAAGCAAGATCAGTCTTTCAGAGCCAATCCTTCGACGAACCCGCCGATCGCCTGCACCGCCTCCCCCAGGTTCTCCTCCAGCGTTCTCCCGGTCGCCGAGCTCCCCAATCGCCCGCCCAACTAACCTCTATCGGTTATCGCGCACCGACGCCTGTAGCCGGAAATCGCAGTGGAGCTCGTCGAACCTTCCGCGGATAGACACCGCGATTTGACAGGCTGTTCGACAACCTTTATACTATACCTAAACAGTAATATATAGGGGTTCTTTGATGTCGGATGAGAACAAGGCTTTGGCACGGCAGGTTTTCGAGGAAGTTCAGAGTAAGGGCGACTATGCCCTGGTCGACGAGCTGGTCGCCAGCGATTACGTGGTCCACACCCCGATGGGAGTCGGTGATGTCCACGGCCCTGAAGGTGTCAAGCAATTCGTAAAGACGCTCCACAAATCACTGCCCGATCTCAAGTTCACGGTGGAGGATCAGATCGCCGACGGCCACAGGGTGGCGACACGCTGGACCTGCCGCGGCACGCACAGAGGCGAGTTTCAGGGCGTTCCCGCGACGGGAAAGCGAGTCACGATGAGCGGCATTACCATTTTTCATGTCGACGACGGAAAGCTGGTGGAAGCCTGGGCGAGCCCGGATCTGCTGGGTCTGATGCAGCAAATCGGAGCTTCGCCGCCGGCCGGGGTTTAGAGCGAAAATCAGCCGGCCACGCGAAGCCGGGGTCGGGAAACCCATGATTCATAAACAGTCAGGATATATGATCGTAGCAAACGTTTCAGAATCTGGTTTATTGCCATTTGGGCTCTTTCGATCGTGGGATCTCTGGTATCGGTCCTCCGATTCTTTAAAACCGACCAGGCGGCGGTGGACAGGAAGATAGGACCGCTTCCTACCCCGATGATGATCTTGAACGTGGCCGCCCTGGTGGTTCTGCTAGTTGGGATCGGTGGGATCTCCGCGGCGGTTTCGGTCGGATGGACGATCCTCCGTCTCGTCGGAGTCGGTCTCAGCTTTTACTGTCTTGTGATGCTGCCGTGGACCATGCGCACGCTCGATCACTTCGGTGTTCCCGGAGCCGCACTTCTCCATGACCACGAACTGGTGACCTCCGGACCGTAGCGGCTAGCCCGCCACCCGGGACATTCGGCGTATATTGCCATTTGGCTGGGAACGGCTCTGGGCACGTTGAACTGGCTGCTGCTTGCGTTGTTTTCGCTCGGGGTAGCCGGGGCCTTTCTCTCTAGCCGGGCGGTGGAAAAACTGCTGCATCAGAGGTTCGACAGGGAGTACGAGGAATACGCCGGACGAACGAACCGGTTCTACCCCGGAATCTGGTGAGCGGCGGAAAATCGACCCTGCTCCGGTCTCAACCTGCGCCGTTTCCCGGGGCAAGTTATTCTCCAACCGTGTTGTTTCGAAATCTATCGGCACACCATTGAAGCACCCCGTTCAATTGTGCCGTTGTATCGGATATAGTGGGGGTATGAGAAAGATGGGATTGCCGGTGAAGAAAGGAAAGAAGAGCTATACATATGCCGACTACCTTGCCTGGCCCGAAGAGGAGCGCTGGGAGCTGATCGACGGCGTTGCCTACGACATGAGTGCGGCGCCAAACCGGCGCCACCAGGAGATCGTAATGGCGATCAGCGCAGAGATCTACCAGTTCCTAAAAGACAAATCCTGCCGTGTGTATGCCGCACCCTTCGATGTGCGTTTAGCCGAAGAGGAAGATCGGCGGGATAATCGAATCTACAACGTGGTGCAGCCGGACATCTCGGTCTTCTGTCGTGCGGACAGTCTCGATGAGCGCGGTGCAACAGCAGCTCCGGATATGGTGATCGAGGTTCTTTCCCCCCGCTCGTCCATAATAGACCAACGGGTAAAACTCAAACTATACGAACGCTTCGGGGTACGAGAATATTGGATCGTGGATCCGCAGAACTATACGGTTCACGTCTACCTTCTGGACAGGGGAGAATACGACAAACCCGCTGTTTACGGTCCGGGGGATACGCTAGGGTCGGTGATCCTGAAAGGATTGTCCCTGGACGTGGGAGCTATTCTGGGAGGCCCGTGAACGGTGAAACCCACCGGAGGTGCCTCTGGTTTGGGCGGATACGTACCGGTTTCCCGCCAGGTAGAAGCGCCATTCTCTTTCTGCGCCCTGTCGAACACCGATACGCTTTGAAGTGGCAACTCACATCTGCACCCTTTTTCCGTCGTCTCTGATGGTGAGGTCGCTGGTGTTCAGGCTCTTGCCGTTGTCTCTTTGCCAGGATATGCCCATGGCCTGTGCGAGCCTGCCGGGCCAGCTCGTCAGTCCGCCCAGCCTGCATGCATCGCGGAAGTCGAACGGGGTCCGGCCGTAGCGATTCAGCCACATCCGGCGCATTCCCTCCACAGGTTCCAGGGCGCGCACCAGAACCGCAGCACCTACCCCTTTTTCCTCGGTCACAACGTTGAAGCAAAAATGGACATCGTAGATCAGGTAGACGTAGGCAATGCCACCGGTCTCGAACATTAGGGCGTAGCGCGCGGTGATGCCCCGATAGGAATGGGAGGCCGGGTCCTCGGGGAGATAGGCCTCGGTCTCGACGATCCTGCCGGCCAGTCGCTCGCCGTCCAGCTCTCGGACCAGCACTGTTCCGAGCAAGGCTCTGGCCACTTCGAGGGTGGGTCGCAGATAGAACTCCTCAGGCAGAACCTCCATCTGCTTCGGCTCCGCTGCAGATTCGCGGTCGGACAACGGGATCCGTTCCTTTCTCTGTACCGTTGGTTTGTTCAGGGTTCGAAGTACGCTCGGCCGAGAAAAAAGTCAAAATGGTCCGCATTTTTGACGAAAATAAACCGTTTCGGTTATGGTCCCGCCAGAGCCGATTCCTGCTATCGTAATTGAGCACAGTCGCAAAGCTCGGCGTCTTTGTGACACGACCGGCCACTCATCTAGGGTGAGGCTGGAGGATCGTGTGGGATCCAAGGAGGAAATAAGGGATGAAGCAGATGACCGAGCAGCACATGATCAATGCCCTCGGCGGTGAAAGCATGGCCAATATGCGCTATCGCCACTTCGCCGTGCAGGCGGAAAAGGAAGGATTCACCAACGCGGCGCGCCTGTTCCGAGCGGTGGCCGATGCGGAGTACATCCACAAGACGCTCTACGAAAACGCCAAGGAAGCGGTGGATGCCGGGCGGGACGTGGAGCTGGGCACCGTTCAGGTCTGCGACGTAGGCGGCTACACCCTGGAGGGGGAGGCCCCCGACCGCTGCCCGGTCTGCAACGCGAAGAAGGAGAGGTTTACCGCCTACCCGGGCTGAGACTGACGGGCCGGTTGTTGCTGCCCTACTTGGAAACGATCAACAGCATGTGGGTGTGGGGATACTCCATGGGATCGCGGTTCTCATCGAACAACTGCACCTCAACACTGAGACGGTTGTCCACGATCCAGCGGGTTTGATGCAGGATGCGGTCTCTTCGAACTTGATCTCGGCGATCTGGTCCATCTCCCTCACGTAGGTGTTGTAGTCTCGCCTCTACGTCAAGTCACCGTCATCGCCCGGGATGCTGTCATTTAAGAGCATCCGCACCCGGTCGCCCAGGTTGTAGAGCGACCAGATCCGCCGCGTCGCCGGATGGGCGTGCCGCACGTAGAAGGGGTTGCTTCTCCAGTCTCCGGAGGACCTGCCGATCCGTTCCACCACGACCCACGGATTCGGCCGGTTTTCCTCGTCGTAGAGATAGAGCCCGTCCCGGCGCTCTACCAGTTCCGCAGGGAGTATCCGGTACCCGTCCGTCTCGTACATCTCCGGTACCGGGGTCGAGCACAGCGCCATCGTGTTCGCCGGTCCGATTACAAAGCGGCCGTCCGCCTCATGGTTGATCCGTTTTACCACGTATTGGGCGAAATCCTCCCTGTGTCCGAGATCCTCGATGAAGTAAACAGCGTGTCCAGAGGAAGTTCTCTGGAGAAGTCCTGGATGGCCATGGCTCTGTAGGTCATCTCCACCGGATTTCGGCGGGTGTTGGAATGGTTCGCCGAGGTCATGGCGAAGACGAACCGTTAGACCACATCGTCGATGCCCAGCGGACATCCGTTCACGTCGAGCTATTCCTTCAGATCAGCCACCGCCAACCTGCGCAGATTTTCGAACTGGAAGTTGGTGAGCAAATGGTGCCTGCCGGGTATGAGAATACTGGCCACTGACCCGCCCCTTCTTTCAGGCGTCTCCCGAAGATCGTGAGCCTGGCGTGAACTCCTTCGAGCCCTCACGATCCCTCTCGGGTTTGCGCTCCAATCGCACCAGGCGGATTCCCCACCGCCTGGCCTGAAGCCAGCTCCGCAGGTTCTCCTCCAGCTCATCCTGATCGTAGCCCAGGCACACGATATCCGGCCTGGTTTTCACCAGGATATCGTAGCTTCCGGGAACGGAATCGCTCAGATACACAACGTCAGCCAGGCCGCTGGCCTCCAGTCGGAGCCGCCGCTCGTTTTCATTGTACCGCGGGATCTTGCCTTTGAAGGAGCGAACGAAATCGTCCCGTGACAGAGACACGGCCAGGCGATCCCCCAGAGATTTGGCCCGCCGCAAGAAGTAGCGGTGCCCTGCATGAAGAGCGTCTAAGGTGCCGAAAACCAGAACCGTCTTGGGGGTTCTCATCGGAACAAGTCACTACCTGGGGAATACCCGGGGGAGGTTTTTGATCCTCTTCCAGCCCTCCCCCTCGGCTACTTTCTCCGTCCTGAGATCGTGGAAATACCGGTCGAACACCGCTTCTCTCTCCTGCTTCAGCGGCGGGCTGCAGTAATCCTCCTCTTCCCAGCGCCACAGGCCGCGGTCACTGAGCCTGGCGTTCTCCAGACCAAATGAAAGAGCTTTGCCGAAGGGTTTGAGACTGAGAAAGGTCTTTTTTTCGACCCTGTCCCTCAGATCCTGCTCGTTTTTCTTGTCCACCTTTGCTTCAACCAGATAATAAGCCATGATTCCATCTCCTTTCAGGCTGGATTCCTGCCGAGCGCACTAGCCTTCTGTTTTCCGCGCCCGATCCAGCAGATCCCGGATCTCCGGAATCAGGGTTTGCCATAGCCCAAAAGCGTGAAACACGTGCCAATCCTCGGCAATCCGTCCATTCTCGATGCGGTAAATGGCAATAATCGGATAGGTGACTTTTTTCCAGCTGGGTTGAAGGTTGAAGAACGGACCGGTCTGAGTACCGTTGAACGTCCAGCGGCCGATAATCCTGTCCCCGTCCTCCAGCAGTTCTTCCGTGGTCCAGTGGGCGTCGGGGAAGGCCGTTAGGATAGCGCCGAAAGTCTTCTTGTACTCTTCGACTCCTGCCTCCCGCAACAGGTCCGAAGGGTCGTGTCGAACGTAGTTGGGAGTAAACACATCGTCTACGGCGTCGAGATTCCTCGTGTTCAGGGCATTGGCCAGCCTGTACAACACATCCTTGTTACTCTGTCCAGACATAGATCGAGCCTCCCGCTATGTTTCCCGCCGATACAGCCTGTCCACAGGTGGGGTCAGCAATCCTTCGAGGCTCTTCATCGATTCCATATACCTGGAATCCTGGAAGACCTTGATCGCGAAGTCCTCTTCATCGGCCAGGGTTTCGAAACTCAAGACCCAGTGAACCTTGTCGATCGGACCGGCGATGTTGGTCATCAGGTAGGACTCCTTGACCTGATCGTAGTTTTGTCCGACATACTTGATGATGTCGCTGAAGGCAGCCCAGGTCTTTTCCCAATCGCCGGTCATTTCGCTCGTTCGTACCAGGTGAACCATAACGTAACTCCTCTCAACTAAAAATATTGAAATCCGTGTGTTTCATCGAATGCATCTTTTCATCTCGTTTCCTCCTCGCTCCGATCCTCCTCACCGGGCAGGCTGTCCAGCAGGGCGTGCCAGGCCAAGGTTGCGCATTTGACCCGCACCGGGTAGCGGATCACTCCCTTCAGGCAGGCCAACTCGCCCCACCGTTCCAGCTGCTGCGGGTCGGCCTCTCCCCGCATGACCTCTATAAAGCGGTGGGCCAGAAATCGTACCTCCTCTGTCGTCTTCCCTGACACAAGATCTGTCATCAGGGAGGCCGATGCAGTGCTGATGGTGCATCCCTCGACCTCGAAGCGCACCTCTCGCACGGTCCGATCCGGTCCGGCCACGATCTCCACCTTGATTGAATCCCCGCAGGCTGGATTCTCGTGAACCTTCGACTCCGGGATGTAGTCCAGGATCGCCGCACCGCGAGGTCTGCGGTAGTGATCCAGGATGACCTCCTGGTACAGATCAGCGAAATCAGCCACCGAAGTACTCCCACGCTCCCTGCAGTGCGCTCACCAGGATGTCCACCTCCTCCTCGGTGTTATAGAAGCTGAAGGAGACCCGCACCGTGGCACTCAGGCCGAGCTTGCGGTGCAGCGGTTGGGCGCAGTGGTGCCCCGCCCGAACGGCGATGCCCTGCGCATCCAGATACTGGGCCACGTCGTGTGGATGCAGGTCGCCCAGGTTGAAGCTTATCAGAGCTCCGCGCGCCTGCGCCTCCCCATACACGACTAGCCCGGGAAGCTCCCTCAGGCGCCGGAGGGCATAACGGGTCAGCAGGTTTTCGTAACGGCGCACATTCGCCATACCCAATACCTTCAGATACTGGACAGCCGCGGCCAGCCCAACGGCCCCGCCTACGTTGGGAGTTCCAGCTTCGAACTTGTGCGGAATATCGTTCCAGACGGCCCGGTCGTACCACACCGCCCGGACCATCTCACCGCCGCCTTGAAACGGAGGCATCTGCTCCAGCCGCGCTTCCTTGCCGTACAGAACTCCGATGCCCATCGGAGCGTAGATCTTGTGCCCCGAGAAGGCGAGGAAATCGCAATCAAGTTCCTGCACATCCAGGGGCAGATGGGGCGCTCCCTGCGCCGCATCGATCAGCACCGCGGCGCCGCGCCGGCGGGCCAGGGAGGTGATGGAGCGGAGATCGTTGATCGTGCCCAGGACGTTCGACATCTGGGTCAGGGCGAGGAGCTTAGTCCGTTCACCGAGCAGCCGGGGCACCGCATCGGTGTCCAGGGAGCCGTCCGACCGGATTGGAATGAAGCGCAGCTCCAGTCCCTTTTCCTTCGCCAGTACCTGCCAGGGCACGAGGTTGCTGTGATGTTCCATCTCCGTCAGCAGGATCTGATCCCCCTCCTGCAAAAATGCTCGTCCCCAGCTGAAGGCCACCAAGTTGATCGCTTCGGTTGTTCCCCGCGTAAAGATGATCTCCCTCTCAGTTCGGGCGTTGATAAAATCCTTGACCGCGCGCCGGCTGGATTCGTACTGGACCGTGGCCTCCTCACCAAGAGCGTGGATGGCTCTGTGCACATTGGCGTTGCATTTCTTGTAGTACCCGTAGACCGTCTCCAGCACATGCCGCGGCTTCTGAGTGGTGGCGGCGTTGTCCATATAGACGAGGGGTTTGGCGGAAGGGGAACCCCTCGGTGCAATCTGCTGGTCGCCGTGCACCCGGATTGCCAAAATGGGGAACTCCTCCCTGATGACGGACAGCGGAATCCCGCCCACCACGGCTCCGCGATGTTTGACCGAGTCTATTCGCGCCATTGCACAAGTACCCTCTGTTCTTCTACCCGTACTGGGTAGGACCGTACCGGCTTGACCGCGGGCAAACCTCTCACCGCCCCGGAACGGATGTTGAAGCGCGACCCGTGCTTTGGACAGTACACCTCGTCGTCCCAGATCTCCCCCTCTGACAGACGGGAATACTCGTGGGAACAGATATCGTCCAGCACATAGATTCCGTCTTCCAGCTTGAACAGGGCCAGCGCATGCCCGTCGATTTCGACCCGGATCGCTTCTTCCTCCTCGTTGAAGTCGGACAAACCGGCAACCTCCACCCACTCAGCCACGACCGTTCCCCGCGGACGCACTCGTGCTCAACAGTTGCTCGATCCGCTGCTGCAGCAGATCCCTGACCATGGGCGGGGATTTTTCCAGGAGCTCTTCGAAGTAGCCGAGAATCAGCATTTTCCTCGCTTCCCCCTCGGGGATCCCCCGCGAGGTGAGATAGAAAATCTCTTCCCGGTCGATCCTGCCAGTGGTGGAGCCGTGGCTGCAGCGCACGTCGTTGTTGTCGATCCTGAGGCTGGGGATGGAGTCCGCCCGTGCCCCGTCGTTGAGGATCAGGTTCTTGTTGCTCAGGTAAGCGTCCGTCTTGGCGGCGGCAGGACATACCTCGATCAAACCCTGGTAAATCGACCTGGCCCCGTCCCGAACTGCTCCCTTGTAGAAGGAGCGGCTGTTGGCCTTGGGGCTGCGGTGCCGCTGCACCGTGCGGAGGTCCAGGTGCTGGGTGCCTTGGGCGAAGTACAGGCCGTTGAGCCGGGCCTCGCTGCCCTCTCCGTCCAGGCTGCATTGAAGCCGCGTTTTCACCAGCTCACTGCCCAGCTCGACCTGCAGGTGCCTCAGACTCCCATCCCGCTGCACCTCCGCGGTCCCGTGATGGAAGCAGTATGCGCCATGGTCGAGCTCCTGGATCGTGACCAGGACCAGGCTGGCCGCCTGCTCGATCCGCAGGTCCACCCCGGCGTTGCACAGGAGCCGGCCGCCGGCGTGGTTTCCTCCCCCTTTGTCCCCGCGTACGTGCAGGATCACCGTGGCTCTGGCGCCCTCATCCAGGCTGATCACCACGTGGGGAGCGGCAACTTTCCAGTCTCCGACCTCGACCAGCTCGACCAGCAGAGGCTCTTGGATTTCCAGAAAACGGGGCACGTGGACGTAGAGACCCTCACCGAGCAGACTGTAGTGCCAGGCCTGGAATCGGTTGTCCAGAGTTTCCATGCCCTGCCGGAGCACAGCCTCGAGGGGCTCCTTGCGCACCCGGGCCGCGGCCTCCAGGGTCAGAACCGCAGCCTTTCTCCACTCTCCTTCCAGCTGGACCGCGTCCGGCTCACGGCCGGAGCAAAGTATGCGCCCCCTTGCCAGCGGATGATAGCGCAGTAAATCGAGCTCCGTCACGTCGGTGCGGCGCCACTCCTCCTCCTGCGGTGTGGGCCACCGCATGTGGGAAAACCTGTCCAGGGCGGAACGGCGCAGCTCCGAAAGCCAGCGCAGCTGCCGGTCCGTCTCCAGATACGATCTCAGCAGCTCGTTCTGTTCCGCCACGATTACGGACTCTTCGGCCGTGGACTCTGCGTTCTTGATGCGTCCGCTCAAGCGGCGTTGCTCAGCCAACCGAACCCTCCATCTGCAGCTCGATCAGCCGGTTCAGCTCCACGGCGTACTCCATGGGCAGCTGTTTGACCAGGGGATCGAGAAAGCCGTTGACGATCATCATCGACGCCTCCTCCTCGCTCATGCCCCGGCTCATCAGATAGAACAGCTGATCCTCGCTGATCTTGCTGACCCGGGCTTCGTGCTCCACCGAGACGTCGTCGCAGTCGATCTCCATGTAGGGGAAGGTGTTGCTGGTCGAACGGTCATCCAGAATCAGGGCGTCGCAAACCACCCGGGAGCGGATGTTGGCAAGCCCCTCGTAGACTTTCAGCAGTCCCCGGTAGCTGGCTGTACCTCCGTCCTTGCTGATCGACTTCGAGGTGATCACCGAGCTGGTATTGGCGGCGGCGTGCACCGCCTTGCCGCCGGTATCCTGCTGCTGTCCGCGCCCCGCGAAGGCTATGGAAAGCACCTCTCCGTGTGCGCCCTCCCCCATCAGGTAGACCGAGGGGTACTTCATCGTGCGTTTTGAGCCCAGGTTGCCGTCCACCCACTCCACCGTGGCGTTCTCGTGGGCCACGGCCCGCTTGGTGACGAGGTTGTAGACATCCCCGGACCAGTTCTGGATGGTGGTATAGCGGACCCGGGACCCGGGTTTGGCAATGATCTCCACAACGGCGCTGTGGAGGCTGTCGGTGGTGTAGATCGGGGCGGTGCAGCCCTCCACGTAGTGAACGAAGCTGCCCTCATCGGCGATGATGAGGGTGCGCTCGAACTGGCCGAAGTTCTGCAGATTGATGCGAAAGTAGGCCTGAAGCGGAATGTCGACGTGCACGCCGGGCGGAACGTAGACGAAGCTGCCCCCCGACCAGACGGCGCTGTTCAGGGCGGCGAATTTGTTGTCCATGAAGGGCACCACGGTGCCGAAATGCTCCTTTACCAGATCCGGATACTCTCTCACCGCGGTCTCCGGGTCGCAGAAGACCACCCCCTTCTTCTCCAGATCCTCCCGGATGTTGTGATAGACCACCTCCGAATCGTACTGTGCGCCGACACCGGCCAGAAATTTTCGCTCCGCCTCGGGAATGCCGATCTTGTCGAAGGTCTCCCGGATGTAGGCGGGAACCTCATCCCAGCTGCGCGTGCCCGCCTCCACCGGTTTGGCGTAGTAGTAGATGTTGTCGAAATCCAGGGAGGACAGGTCGGCCCCCCAGTCGGGCATCTGCTTTTTGCGAAACGCCCTGTAGGAGCGCAGCCTGAACTGGGTCATCCACTCCGGCTCCTCCTTGTGCCCGGAGATGGCCTTGACCACCTCCTCGTCCAGACCTTTGCGGGTCCTGGCCACGGAGATATCGGGAAAATGAAACCCGAACTTGTATTCGCCGAGTTCAACGGACGGCTGAGGTTTGCTCATACTGACCCTCCTCGATTCCTGCCTGCTTCTTGATCCACTCGTATCCCCTGCGCTCCAGAGCCTCCACAAGCTCCACTCCTCCGGAATGGACGATCCGGCCCCTGACCATGATGTGCACGTAGTCCGGCCGGATATGGTCGAGGATGCGCTGGTAGTGGGTGATGATCAGGGCGGCGAATTCCGGGCCCCGGAGCCGGTTCACCCCTCCGGCCACCAGCTTCAGCGCGTCGATGTCCAGTCCGGAGTCGGTCTCGTCCAGGATCGCCAGGGCGGGCCTGAGCAGCATCATCTGGGCGATCTCCATTCGTTTTTTCTCGCCCCCGGAAAAGCCCTGGTTCAGGTAGCGGTTGATGAACTCCTGGTCGATCTCCAGAAACTCGAGGTTCGACCGCAGATCCCGGATGAACGCGGTCATATCCAGCGGCTTGCCCCCGTTCCCGCCTTCCGGGCTGCCTCCGGAGCGCAGCTCCACGGCGCGCTTGAGAAACTTGCCCACAGTAACGCCGGCGATCTCCACCGGATATTGGAACGCCAGATACACCCCCTTTCGGGCCCGCTCATCGGTGCTCAACGCCAGGAAATCCTCCCCGTCGAGCAGCACCCGCCCGCCCGCGACGGTATACGACGGATGGCCCATCAATACGTTGGCCAGGGTGCTCTTTCCCGATCCGTTCGGACCCATGAGGGCGTGAACCTCCCCCGGCCGGATCTTTAGGTCGATCCCCTGGAGAATCGGTTTGTCCCCGATCGACGCCCGCAAACTTTGTATGGTAAAGTTTCTGTGCATTGTCATGTCCTCCCGCTGGTTGGTACTGCCCGGGCCGAAGTCTAGATGGGGTATCCAAGCGTAAGCCGGGCTTCCTCGCTCATCCTTTCGGGACCCCAGAGCGGCTCCCAAACAATCCGCGCGTCCACCTGGTCGTTCCCGGATGTTTCACGGAGGACACGCACGATGGCCCGCTGGAGCTCCGGACCGATCGGGCAGCCGGGGTAGGTCAGGGTGAACTCCACCTGAATTCCCCCTTGCCCGATCTCGATCCCATAGATCAAGCCGAGATCCACGACATTGATGCCCATCTCCGGATCGATGACCCGTTTAAGGGTTTTCAACGCCTGCCGCTTGTCGATCACACGGCCACTCCCTCTGCCCTGCATCCGGTGCTTCGCCTGCGCCGGGATCGGTCGACGTTCTTGTCGTACTGCAGACGGCCGAACTGCTCCACGGTCAGGGAGGAGAGAAATCCGCTCATCAAATCCTGCAGAGCGGTCATGTTGCTGCGGATGTTGCAGGTCTTCTCCTGGTCGCAGGCTTCGCTTTGCAGGCAGGCTACCAGGCTTACCGGGCCGCTGAGGGCCTCTACGACCTCCTGGAGCGTTATCCGGTCCAGGGTTCGTTTCAGCCGGAAACCCCCTTTCGGTCCCCGCACCGCATCGATCATCCCGCTTTGGTTCAGCTGATGGAAGATCTTGCGCAGCAGGTTCAAAGGAATGTTGAAGCGTTCGGCCAGCTCCCGGGAAGACACCACCCGATCGGTATCTTCCATGGCCAGCAGCGAGATGAGCGCGTACTCCAAATCCTTCCGGATTTTCACGGTCCACTCCTTGTGTTTACGTATATATTCCGCTAGAAACCGTATTAAATATTACTAAAATAGTCAAGTATAAAAATCTCGATAATCGCTGTTCATGCAAGGCTTCCAAAATGGCTTCCCTTGACACAAGTGCGGCCACGATTAGCTGCCCATCGATTTCCCCCTATCGTCCCAGACGCCTGAGAATGCAACGCACCTCCAGCTTGTTTATACCCGGCGATCTCCTCTTGATTCTATTCTCTATATATATTACTATTTTAGTCATAATAATGTAAATACCCGTGGTCGGGTGTCCGAAGGCGGGTCGTGAATTCGCGGGGATCGAAGAGGATGAGTGTAAGAAAATCGGATGTAGTGATCGTGGGAGGAGGAATCGCTGCATATGCCGCGACCGCGGCGATTGCGGAACGGGGAGGACAGAGGGAGGTCGTGATAGTCAGTGATGAGGACCGGCTTCCCTACAGGAGAACCAAGATATCGAAACGGTTGGCCGAGGGTTTTACCGCCGATGAGCTGGCCCTCCAGCCCGCCGACTGGTACGGGCGGAATCGTACGTATCTTCACCTGAACAACACCGCAGTGGCGATCGATCCAAAGACCCGCGTGCTCACCCTCTCCGACGGTTCGGAGCTTTCCTGGAAGTTTCTGGTCCTGGCCACCGGTGCCTCCCCGGTGATTCCTCGGCTTCCGGGCTTCGCGGAAGGTACGAGGCAGGGGCGGATCTTCGTCATCCGGACCGCGGCCGATGCCGAACGGCTTCGTGCCGCGGCGCAGGGGCGCCGTACCGCGATCGTCGCGGGTGCCGGGGTGCTCGGTATAGAGGTCGCAGAGCAGCTTTCGAAGATCGGTCTGGGGGTGATCCTGGTGGAGCGGATGGGGCGGGTAATGCCCGCCGATCTGGACGAAGAGGCCTCGGCCACCCTGGCGGAGCTTCTCAGCGCCAATGGCATCGAGCTTCATATGAATCGCTCCGCCTGGCGCCTGAATGTCGGCAGCCTGAAAGAGATCGTTCTGGAAACCACGGAGGAGCAGCTTCGGGCCGATATCGCGGTGTTCTGTCTCGGCTCCTTCCCGAGGATTGAGCTGGCCGACAAAGCAGGACTGGCCGTTCAGAGGGGAATCAGCGTGGACGATAGGCTCCGCACCTCCCATCCTCGGATATTCGCCGCCGGAGATGCGGCGATGCAGGCGGACGGCCGGGTCACCCACCTCTGGTATGCCGCCGAACGGCAGGGTGAGATCGTTGGCGCCAACCTCTGCGGGGAGCCCCTGAAGTACGAGAATCTTCCCTTCCGCCTGAAGATGGAGGTGTTCGGCCACTACTTCTTCTCGATGAGGTGGATCTGGAGCGGGAATGGTCGGGGGAAGAGGCTGGTTCGTACGAGCGGTTCTATCTCCCAGAGCTTCCTCTTTCACGAAGGCCGGCTGGCCGGCGTGGTGATGATCGACGACAAAGCCAGGGCGGAGGTGTACAAGCGGGCCGTTCTGGATCGTGTTGGCCTGGCGCACGTGGATCAGCTTCTGGGTCTTTAGGATGAACGTCCTGGTGATCTTCTGTCACCCACGCACCCACAGTTACAATCATGCCCTGGCCGAGAGGGTCGTTCAGGTGCTCGAAACACTCGATCATACGGTGGTGTTCCACGATCTGTACAGGGAGCACTTCGATCCGGTTCTCGAAGAGGCGGAGCTGCACCGGAAACTCAGCTTCGATCCGGTCGTACTGCGCCATATCGGAGAGCTCGAACGAGCCGATGCCCTGGTGATCATCCATCCGGACTGGTGGAGCCAGCCACCGGCCCTGTTGAAAGGGTGGATCGAACGGGTACTGCAAATAGGCGTGGCCTACGAGTTCGAGGGCCCGGAGTTCATGAAGAAACGGCAGCGGCCGCTGCTTTCAGAGAAAATCGCGCTGGTTTTCGCCACGCGGGACGGGAACGAGCAGGATGAGCTTCTCAGCAGGCTATGGATCGACGGGGTGTTCCGCTACTGCGGCTTCAAGGCCTCATCCTGCCACGTCCTGCACGGGCTCCGCGATCTGGACCGATCCGATCGCTTTCAGTGGCTCGACCGGGTGGAGTCGGTTCTCATGCGCACCCTGCCCCGCGGGACGTGAATACTGCGGGCCGGTATACCCTACCGGTCCGATGCCAGCGCAGCCAGGTCGGTCGATTCATCGCAGAACCGCTCGGGCGTGAGGAGCACCGCGTTGCCGATCAGCCGGCTGGCGGCGATCAGATCCCGATCCCTTCCCACTGCTACCGCCGCCTCCAGGGCGCAGCCATTGAAAAAGCCCATCAGAAACCTTTCCTCCTCGAGGTTGCCCCGCACGATCCGGCGGTGAGCGGGATGCGGCACTCCTACGCACTTCAGGGTCACCTCCTGCTGCTCCGACCAGAAGAAGGGCACGCTCTCAGGATCCGCCCCCCTGCCAAGCATGCTCAGCGCCGCTAGCCGGCCCTGCCGCTCCGCCTCCACCCAGTGCTCGATTCGAGTTATCCGTCCGTCTGGTCCCTTTACCACGGCCAAATCACCGGCTGCATAAATGTCCGGCAGCTCCGTGCGCAGTCGGCTGTCAACCGGTACAGCGCCGTTCCGAACTAGCGTGGTGGTTCGCAGATACTCCACTGCCGGCTCGATCCCCACCCCGATAACCACCAGATCCGTCTCATACGAACTCCCATCGGAAAGCACCACCTCCTCCACCCGGCCGGAGCCGCTGATCTCCCGGATGCCTCGGCCCAGGAAGAAGCCGACGCCCGCGGCAGCGTGCAGGTCCTGGAGCCAACGCCCCACCTCCTCTCCTACGGCGGCGGTCAGCGGCACCTTCTCCGGGGCCACGACGCGGACCGCGATGCCCCGCTTCCTCAAAGCGGAGGCGACCTCCAACCCTATGAATCCGGCACCGGTGATAACAACCTTATCCACCGAAGGCAGAGACTCGAGGATTGCCGCCGCATCGCTGCGGCTCCTCAGGTAGTGAGCACCGGGAAGGCCGGCTCCCGGCACATCGAGCCGCCGCGGGGCGCCGCCGGTGGCCAAAAGAAGCTTGTCGTAGCCGATACTCCGCCCATTCTCGAGCACGACCCGGCGTTCTTTCGGCTCGAGGGAGTCTACCGTACAGGAGGTTAGAACCTCTATACCCATGGCTGCATAGTACTCCGGCGAACGCAGCGGCAGTTGTTCAGCGGTAACATTGCCCGAGAGGAATCCCTTGGATAGAAGCGTCCTGTCGTAGGGCAGATCGGATTCCCGGGTCAGCATCAGCACCTTCCCCGCGAATCCCTCCCTCCTGAGGGCATCCGCAGCGGCATTGCCCGCCGCCCCGGCGCCCACGATCACGATCGTTTTGCTCCTCCGGCCTCTCGGAGCGGCCATGGAGGGAAGGCAGAGCCCCCGGTTCTCCCGAACCGGCCCGACCAGGACCTCCTCCCCCTGCCTGCCGGAATGGTACACGGGGATGTCGTCCAGAGCCGGGGGGCAAAGCACCCGCCCCGACTCCATGTCGAAGCGGGCGTTGTGGCAGGGACAGATCACCTCACGGCCGAACGCCAGTCCCTCGCTCAGCCGGGCGCCGTGATGGGGGCACTTGTTCCCGCTGATAAAAACTCTATCGCCTCTCCGGAGGAGAAGGAACTCCTTGGAACCGATCTTCCGTGCGGTGAGCCGCCCCTCCGGGAGGTCCGCCAGGCTGCCCAGACTCTTGTAACGTTTGCTGTTCATTGCCTATTTAATACTAAAATAGTAATATTTGAACAGTAAGGAAACAGATGAGAGGAACGATCGCCGAGAAAATTCTCCGCCAACACCTGCTGGTGGGAAAACTTCAGCCGGGAGAGGAAATCGGCATCAAGATCGATCAGACCCTGACCCAGGACGCCACGGGTACGTTGGTGTACCTCGAGTTCGAATCCCTGGGGCTTCCGGCGTTCAAGGTCGACCGGGCGGTGAGCTACATCGACCACAACATCATCCAGACGGACTACCGCAACGCCGACGACCACCGTTTCCTCCAATCCTGCGCCACCAGGTTCGGAGTGATCCTCTCCCAGCCGGGAAACGGCGTCTCCCACCACGTCCACAGACAGCGCTTCGGCATCCCCGGCCAAACTTTGCTCGGTTCGGACAGCCACACCACCACCGGCGGTTGCCTGGGCATGCTGGCCGCAGGGGCAGGCGGTGTGGAGGTGGCCATGGCCATGGCGGGAGAGCCTTTTTACCTGACCACCCCCCAGATCTGGGGTTTCCGCCTGGAGGGGGCGCTGCCGCCCTTCGTCTCGGGCAAGGACCTGATCCTTGAGATCCTGCGCCGCTTCAGCTGCAGGGCCGGGATCGGCAAGATCATGGAGTTCTACGGGCCGGGGGTGGCGAACCTGGACATGGCCTCCCGGGCCACTGTAGCCAATATGGCGGTGGATGCGGGGTTCACCGCGGCGGTCTTTCCTTCCGATGAGGTCACCCGCCGCTACCTGGGCAGAAACGGTCGTGAGGCGGATTGGCGCCCGCTGGAGACAGCCAAGGATGCCGAGTTCGCCGAGCACACCGCCATCGACCTCTCCGCGATCGAACCGCTGGTGGCCTGCCCGAGCAATCCGGATAACGTGCAACCGGCCCGCGATCTGGAAGACGTGAAGATCCAGCAGGTGATCATCGGCTCCTCCTGCAACGGCGGATACTACGACTTCATGGTCGCCGCCGGCATGGTGTCCGGGCGCCTCAAGCACCCCCAAGTCAGCTTCGAGATCAACCCGGGAAGCCGCCAGACCCTGGAAAACGTCCTGCACATGGGCGGTCTGAAGACCCTGTTCGAGGCGGGCGCCCGGGTGCATGAGCCGGGCTGTCTGGGCTGCATCGGCATGGGGCAGGCGCCCGCCACGGGGACCAACTCCCTGCGCACTTTTCCCCGCAACTTCAAGGGTAGAAGTGGAACGGAGGATGAGGCAGTGTATCTCTGTTCGCCGGAAACAGCAGCCGCCTCGGCACTGAGCGGGCGAATCACCGATCCGCGAAGTCACGGAACCCCACCGGTGGTGATGTATCCGCGCCGCTACCTGTTCAATCCTGCCTGGCTGATCGTGCCGGAGAGCCCGGGGGGCGAGACAGAGATCCTGCGCGGTCCCAATATCAAGCCGTTTCCCCGCTTCGACGCCCTCCCCGAGACGATCGAGGGGGAGGTGCTGCTGAAGGTGGGGGACAACATCAGCACGGACACCATCATGCCGGCGGGAATCCGGGTTCTTCCTTTTCGCAGCAACATCCCTGCAATCAGCGCCTTCGTGTTCGCCCCCCTCGATCCCACGCTAGCCGAACGAGCTCGAGCCGGAAGCGGCGGCGTCATCCTGGGCGGGGAGAACTACGGTCAGGGATCCTCACGGGAGCACGCCGCTCTTGCCCCATGCTACCTGGGAATTCGGGCCAAGCTGGTTAAAAGCTACGCCCGTATTCACAAGGCGAACCTGATCAACTTCGGAATTCTTCCCCTGACGTTCGTCGATCCGGAAGATTACGACCGGATCCGCCAGGGGGACCGCATCCGCTTTCCCCAGCTCCGGGACAGCATTCGGCGGGGGCTGGAGGAAATTCCGGTTCTGGTCAACGGCTCTGCGATACCGGCGAGGCTGCAAGCCTCCGAGCGCCAGCGCCGGATCCTTTTGGCCGGGGGTGTACTCAATCTGGTCCGTGACGGCCGGAACGACTGATAAAACGCACACAAATAGGAGAGAACAATGAAGAGCCTGCTACTGCTTACCGTCTTGATCACGATCATTACCCTTGCCACCTTTGCCGGAGGGGCCCAGGCAGCCGACCTTGCCCTGCCTGAGGGATTCTCCTCGGCAAGCGGCGGAGGCATCACCTTACAGTGGAAAGTGGAAGGGGAAAACCTGCGCGTGCGGATAGCCGCCGCTACCACGGGCTGGGTGGCCGTGGGCTTCGATCCGAGTTCCCGTATGAAGGATTCGAACATCATCATCGGCTACGTGGAGAACGGCCAGGTGTTCCTGAGGGACGACTTCGGCACGGGCCAGACCTCTCACGGAGCGGACGTGGATCTGGGCGGCAGCGACGAGATCACCGCTGCGGATGGATCGGAGGAGGATGGTCAGACCTGGCTGAGCTTCACGATCCCCCTGGACTCGGGAGATCGCTACGATCGGGCGCTCGAACCCGGCAAGAGCTACACGGTGAACCTGGCCTCCGGGAGAAACGACGATTTCGGCACCTACCACGGCACCAAGCGGGCGGTGGTATCGATACAACTGGAGAATTGATCCCTCCGTCAGGCGTCCGGCCGGCGGCCTGGCGGTCAACGAGCTTTCAATTTGGCGGCGATACGCCTTCCCAGTGTTTGGCACTTCTCCAGGTCAGCCGCCCGGGGCCTCAATACGGCGTACACTCCTCTCTCGGCGACGGCTATGCCACTTTCGCGCATCAGTTGTTCCAACTGACGCCCGGCCTCACCGCTCCAGCCGTAGGAACCGAAGGCCGCGCCGATCCTCTGCTTGAGATCGAGGGATTTGACCGAGTGCAGCAGGGGAGCGAAAGCCGGTAAAACCCGGCGGTGCACGGTGGGGGAGCCCAGCAGTACGGCTCCTGCGAGGAAGATCTCCGTCAGGATATCCTCTCTTTCCGCCAGAGAAACTCGAAAAAGCGAACAGGGGATTCCCTCCGCGGTAATTCCTCTGGCCACAGCTTCGGCCATGTACTCGGTGCTTTTCAGCATGGTTTCATAAACCACCACGGCTCGCCTCTCCGGCAGACGTTCCGTCCACCTGGCGTAGGAGCGGAGGATACCGGCCGGATCGGAACGCCAGATCACACCGTTGGCCGGCGCGATCAGATCGATCGAAATCCCCGCGCTGCGCAGAGATTCGACGGTTTTTCTAACACCCTGGCAGGCAGGAGCCAGCAGGGACACGTAGTATCGTAAGGCCTGGCGGTGCAACCGGGACACTTCTAGCCGGTCATCGAAACGGTGAGAAGAAGCCCAGTGTTGTGCAAACAAGTGCTGCGACAGAAGCAGTTTTTTGCCCGGAACGTACAGTAGTGTGCTGTCCGGCCAGGGAATACCGCGGGCCTCCAGAAGCACAAGCTCGTCGGCTCCAAGCGACAGCCCCTCGCCCCTCTGCAGCTCCCGGTACTCCCAGGCCGGATGCCTGGGAATCCCCAAGCCAGCGGGAACCAGCAATCGAGCCGAGGGCATGAGGCGCTTGAGAACGGTCATGGCTCCGCCGTCATTCAGCTCGATCTGATTCAGGACCAGATATTCGATATCCGCCGGATCCACAAGCTGCTGCAGATTTTCGATGAAAGCGGTAAGATAGTTGCTGCGCAGTGCAGCGATGCAGGCGATCCGCTCATCCCGGATCAGGTAGGTGTTGAAGGTCGTCCCCAGGGGAGTACTGAACTCCTGGCCGAAAAACGAGCGAACCTGAGAATCTACAACACCGATCCAGTGAACTCCTTCGGCAATCTCCATGAGCTCACGATATTAAATATTAGTCTTTTAGTCAAGTTTAGCATCACCAAAACTGCTCTTGCTTTGTATACCACCTCCCATACGCAAGAGGAGTGTATCTGAGTCTATCTATCTGCAAGTCGGCGGCGGATAACTTGACCGCCGTTTACTCTACGCTGATAGCTCCGGCGGGACAGCCGTCGGCAGCCGCTTTGGCGTTCTTCTCCTCCCCTTCAGGTACTACGTCTACCTGCACCTGGGAGATCCCGTCCACTACTTTAAAAACCGCGGGACAGGTTTCTTCACAATTTCCGGATCCGATGCACAGATCCTCCTCTACAATGGCTTTCATACGACCTCCATGAAGTTGAATTCCGAACACCTGCATATCCTATCAGTGCCTCTCGTCGAATCCCATAGCCCGAACAGGTTATTTTTCATGGTATTTTCTCTTTGTTCGGATTGTTCGAGGATCGGATACGGAATACCTAGCGTACACCCGGACAGGAGAGACACGTAAAATCTACACAGTCCCCGTGCGCTGTTCCGGTAAGATATACACAGCCCGCGCCACCTTGTTCGACATCCCGAGCCGAGTCCCGGAGCCGGCAGGCTGTCTACGGCAAACAGGGGCCGGATATGCCCAGTATTCAGAGCTCGGCCCGCTTTATCCCGACGAGCTCCCCAATATGGTACAGGAATTGCTTAACTATAAGCAAATACTGCGCCCAAGCGGACGCAGAATCAGGAGGTTTTCATGTCCAGCAATATACAGCATCCGATACCGCCCAAAGGGTCGAATCCAGGCCCGGAACCCGACTATGAGAAGGTCGTTCAAGAGGCTATCATCCACGATCCCATCATCGAAGATTCGGACAACGTCTCCGTTTCCTTCGAGGACAAGGGACTCGGTAAGGCAGAGATCCATCTGATCGGCAAGGTCGGCAGCGAGAAGCAGAAACAGCGTGCCCAGGAACTGGCGGAAACGAACACGCCCGACAAAATCGAAGTCATCAACGAAATCGCCGTCGGATAGATGCCCGAACCGATCCAGGAAACCAACGGCAACCGGGGCACCATCGTCTCGGTACGGGGGAGCGTGGTGGACGCCCGTTTTCCCGATCACCTACCCTCCATCCGCAGCCGTCTCCAAACCGGGGAGAAACAGCAGATCACCCTTGAGGTGCTGATTCACCTCGATCCCGAAAGGGTTCGCTGCATCGCCCTCAATCCCACCCAGGGGCTGGCCCGGGGTGTTGCCGTTTTCGACAGCGGAAGCACCCTCAGCGCCCCGGTGGGCCGGGAGGTGCTGGGGCGGATCTTCAACGTTTTCGGATCGACGATCGACAAGGGCGGGCAGCTGGAAAACGCGGCAAGAAGATCGATCTACCAGCCGCCCGTGCCCCTGGAACGCCAGGTAACCCGTCCCGAAGTCTTCGAGACCGGGATCAAAGCCATCGACGTGCTCTCGCCCCTGGAGCGAGGCGGGAAGGCGGGGATGTTCGGCGGCGCCGGGGTGGGCAAGACAGTGCTGATCATGGAGATGATCCACAACATGGCCGGCCGCTACGAAGGGGTGAGCATCTTCTGCGGCATCGGCGAGCGCAACCGCGAGGGAGAGGAGCTCTACCGTGAGGTCCAGGAAGTCGGCGTGGCGGAAAACACGGCTCTGGTATTCGGGCAGATGGACGAGCAGCCCGGAGCACGCTTCCGGGTCGGCCACGTGGCTCTGACCATGGCGGAGTTCTTCCGCGACCGGGAACGGCGGGACGTACTTCTTTTGGTCGACAACATTTTTCGCTTCATTCAGGCCGGCGCGGAGGTATCCGGACTTCTGGGCAGACTGCCCTCCCGGGTCGGCTACCAGCCCACCCTGGGCTCGGAGCTGGCCGAGTTCGAGGAGCGGATCTGCAACACCCGGAGCGGGGCGATCACCTCGGTGCAGGCCGTGTACGTCCCGGCCGATGATTTCACCGATCCAGCGGCCGTTCATACCTTCGGCCATCTTTCCTCCTCCGTGGTGCTGTCCCGCAAGAGGGCCAGCGAGGGGCTCTACCCCGCCATCGATCCGCTGCAATCCGGTTCGAAAATGCTCACCCCGAGCATAGCGGGGCAGCGTCACTACCGGATCGCCCAGGAGATTCAGAAAACCCTCTCCGAGTACGAAAACCTCAAGGACATCATCGCCATGCTGGGATTGGAGGAGCTCTCCAGCCAGGATCAGCAAACCGTGAATCGGGCCAGACGGCTAGAACGCTTTTTGACTCAGCCTTTTTTCACAACGGAGCAGTTCACCGGCAACCCCGGCAAAATGGTTTCCCTGGATGAGGCTCTTGAGGGCTGCGAGCGCATTCTGGAAGACGAGTTCGCCGAATATCCGGAATCCGCCCTCTACATGATCGGCGCGGCAGAGGAGGCGGTCGAAGCGCGGAAGGAACAGGAGCAAGATCAGCGGGAGGAGCAGTCCGCGGAAATGAACACGGGGTGAGAGGTCGTAGCAGGTGAGACTCAAGGTAATGACGCCGATTCGCATCGTCTTGGACGAGCCCGCCGAGAAGATCACCGCGGAGGCGCGCAACGGAACCTTTTGCCTGCTGCCGCGGCACATCGACTTCCTGGCCGCCCTGGTACCGGGCATCCTCTTCTTCGAAAACCGGGACGGCCGGGAGGTGTTTCTGGCCATGGACGGGGGTGTGCTCGTCAAATGCGGTGATGAGGTGAGCGTGTCCACCCGCACCGCGGTGAAGGGCAGAAACCTGGAGTCCCTCAGGCAGACGCTCGATCAGGAGATGCTCCAGCAGGATGAACGGGAACGGAAAACCCGAACCGTGCTGGCCCGCCTGGAAACCAACTTCGCCCGGCGCTTCATGGAGATGGAGAAGAATGCCCGAGGTTGATCGCGGAGAGGAACGCAGTCGGTCTGAGGATCGGCCCGATGCCGCGAAGCGGCCCAATGTCGTGAAGCGACAGGAAGGCGAGTTGGCGGCGGAGGTCGAGAAACGCAGCAGGCGCAAGCTGAGGGCACGGCGGCACAAGGAGGGCAGCATCTGGTTCGGCCTGGGCATGTTCGGTCTGGTCGGCTGGTCGGTGGCCATTCCGGTGCTGATTTTTCTTGCCCTGGGCATCTGGATAGACAGCCGCACAGCCGGTCCCTTTTCCTGGACCCTGATGCTGCTGGTGCTGGGGGTGATCCTGGGCAGCATACACGCCTGGTTCTGGATCACCAAGGAACGCAAAGAGATGGAACGGGATAGAGAAGAGGAGAATGTGAATGAGTGAATCCCTGTATCTGCTGCTCTCCCTGGCCGCCGGCGGCCTGATCGGCGCAGTTTTTTTCGCCGGCCTCTGGCTGACGACCCGACAGGTGCTGCGCAGCCGCCACCCCGCGGTCCTGTCCCTGGCGAGCTTCCTGGGGCGCAGCCTGGTCGCCGCCGGCGGTTTTTACCTGATCGCCCGCAGGGGCGACTGGAGAGCGGTGATCGCCGGAGCCCTGGGCTTCCTGGCAGCACGCTTTGCGGCCACGGCTTTGAGCCGGAGGGCACATGAACGTTGATGTCAACCTGACCCCTGATTCAATAGTCTTCTGGCAGTGGGGCTTCGTGAAGCTCAACGCCACCATCGTGTTCACCTGGGCGGTGATGCTCATCCTGGTGATCGTCTCCATCCTCATCACCCGCAACCTCTCCACCGGACAGAGGATCTCCCGGTGGCAGAACATGCTGGAGACCATCGTTTCGGCGATCCGAAAGCAGATCGCCGACATGACCCAGCAGAAGCCGGATCAGTACATCGCCTTTCTCGGGACCCTGTTTCTTTTCATATCTGTCTCCAACCTGCTGGCCGTGGTTCCCTATTTCGAATCCCCAGCCGGTTCCCTGTCCACGACCGCGGCTCTGGCCGCCTGCGTATTTTTCGCGGTCCCGATCTTCGGCATCCTCAAACAGGGTCTCCCGGGCTACTTGAAACAGTACATCGAACCCTCCCCGCTGATGCTGCCCTTCAACATCATCGGGGAGTTCTCGCGCACCCTGGCCCTGGCCGTACGTCTGTTCGGCAATGTCATGAGCGGCAGCCTGATCATCGGCGTGCTTTTAGCCCTGGCGCCGCTGTTCGTGCCGGTGATCTTGCAGGTCCTGGAGCTGCTGATCGGCCAGATCCAGGCCTACATCTTCGCCGCCCTGGCCACGATCTACATCGCTTCGGCCACCCGGGCCCGGCAGCAGAAGGAAGAAAAAATCAGACAGAGAGGAGAGTCCTAAGTTATGGATAGCGTAAGTTTGATCGGAATGGTATCGGTAATCGTGTCGGGGTTGACAATAGCCATAGGCTCGGTCGGCCCGGCTTTCGGCGAGGCCATGGCCCTGTCCAGGGCTTTGACCTCGATCGCCCAGCAGCCGGATGAGTCGGGCACGATCAGCCGTACCCTGTTCATCGGGCTGGCCATGATCGAGTCCACCGCCATCTACTGCTTCGTGGTGGCCATCATCCTGATCTTCGTCAACCCGTTTTGGAGCCAGGTGGCCGGTTAAGGAGCAGCACAGTGGAATTCGATCTGTTCACCTTCATCGCTCAGATCGTAAACTTTCTCGTCCTCGTGGCGCTGCTCAGGATCTTCTTATACAAGAAGGTAATTCAAGCCATGGATGAGCGGGAAGCGAAAATCGCCGCCCGCCTGCAGAGCGCGGAGGATAAAGAGAAGGCGGCTGAGCGAGAGGCTCAAGAATATCAGAAACGCAAAACGGAGCTCGAGGAGCAGCGGGACCAGCTGCTCGATCAGGCCCGGGAAGAGGCTGAGCAGCGCCGCCGGGAGCTGATCGAAAATGCCAAACAGGAGGTCGAGGAGAGCCGCGAGCAGTGGCACCGCGGGTTGGAGCAGCAGAGGGAGCGGTTTCTCGCCACCCTGCGCAAGCGCTCAGGGGAGCAGGCTCACAGGATCGCCCGTCAGGCTTTGCAGGACCTGGCCGAGGAGGACCTGGACCGGCGGATCGGGGGCATTTTCCTCAAACGGCTGAAAAACCTGGGGGAGCGGGAACGGGCGGAGCTGAAGGAGAGATTGAGTGATTCCGGCAGAGCCCACCTGGCGAGCGCGTTCGATCTCCCGGATACGCTGCGGGATGAGCTCAAGAAGGAGCTCTCCGGCATCACCGGCTCTGAGGTTGAGCTGGCCCACGAATCCTCCCCGGATCTGATAGCCGGGATCGAGCTCAAGGTCGAAGACAAGAAAATAGGCTTCAGCCTGGATCAATACCTGGACGATCTGGAGCAGAGGCTGAACCGTATCCTGGACAGAGAACTGGAAGGAAGCCATGCCTGAGCGTGAGCTTGAACAGCTTCTGGACGAGGCTTTCGGCGCCCTGGACCGTGCCATCCGGGAGAGCAGCCCCAGGCTCGAGCTCCGGGAGATCGGTACCATAACATCCGTAGGCCAGGGAGTGGCCTGGATCGACGGGCTGCCGGGGGTGCGCTCGGAGGAACTGATAGTGTTTCCCGGGGGAAAGCTGGGCATGGCCTTCAACCTGGATGAACGTCGGCTGGCCGCGATCCTGCTGGATGAGAGCGAGCGGTTCGGAGCGGGCCAGGAGGTGCACCGCAGCGGCAGGATCATGGACGTGCCGGTCGGAAGCAGCCTCCTGGGCCGGGTTCTCGATCCGATGGGACGGCCCCTGGACGGCGGGGGTGAGATCGAAGCCGAAAACCGGCGGCCCGTGGAGCGGACCGCGCCCGGAATCATGGACCGGGCTCCGGTGACCGTGCCACTGCAGACAGGAATCCAGGCGGTGGATGCCCTGATTCCCATTGGAAGGGGGCAACGGGAGCTGATCCTGGGGGACCGGCAGACCGGAAAGACAGCGGTGGCCGTGGACACGATCATCAATCAGCGGGACAAGGACGTGGTGTGCATCTACTGTGCGATCGGGCAGCGAAGCTCTTCGGTGGCCAAGGTGATCGCCGAGCTGCGGGACCACGGCGCCCTGGATAACAGCATCGTGGTGATGGCTACGGGAGAGAATCCCCCGGGATTGAACTTCGTGGCCCCCTACTCCGCCACCACGATCGCGGAGTTCTTCATGGAGCAGGGACAGGACGCGCTGGTGATCTACGACGACCTGACCCGTCACGCCCGTTCCTACCGGGAGCTGTCACTGCTGCTGCGTCGCCCCCCGGCGCGGGAGGCCTACCCCGGTGACATCTTCTACATCCACTCCCGCCTGCTGGAACGCTCCACCCACCTGCGGGAAGAGCGGGGGGGAGGGTCGCTGACCGCCCTGCCGATCATCGAAACCCAGGCCCAGAACATCTCCTCCTACATCCCCACCAATCTGATCTCCATCACCGATGGTCAGATCTACCTCTCCCCGCGGCTGTACCGGGAGACGGTGCTGCCGCCGGTAGACGTGGGAAAGTCGGTTTCCCGGGTGGGAGGGAAAACCCAGGCCCCGGCCTACCGGGCCGTTGCCGGAGACCTGCGCCTGGCCTATTCCCAGTTCGAAGAGCTGGAGACCTTTGCCCGCTTCGGCGTCCAGCTGGACGAGGATACCCGGCGCAGACTGGAACGGGGCAGGCGGGTGCGGGAGATCCTCAAGCAACCCCAGTACAGCCCTATTCCCATGGCCGAGCAGATCATGGTCCTGGTTGCGCTGAACCAGGGCGTATTCGATCCGATTGCGATTCCCGAGATCGCCGAGGCCAAAGCCGCGGTACGGACCAGGGGCAGGGAGGAGCTCTCCGAGCTGTTAGCCAAGATCGACAGGGGGAAAAAGCTCACATCGGAGGACATCGAAGAGATCGACAGAGCGGCCACTGAGGCGGCGGGAACGGATCATGGAGCAGCTTGAGACTCTGAAGCGTAGGATCGGCAGCGTCGAGGACCTGCACTCGGTGGTGAGAACCATGAAATCCCTGGCCGCGGTGAACATCCACCACTACGAGAGCGCCTCCCGCTCGATCGCCGAATACAACCGCACCGTGGAGCGGGGCTTTCAGATCCTGCTCCGGGAGCGGCAGCTGCCGATTTTGCTGCAGGGAGGCCAAAGCGAGGCAGCCGAGTCGTGCTGCGGCATGGTGGTGGCAGGTTCCCGTCACGGAATGTGCGGACAGTTCAACCAGGAAATCGCCTCCTTCACCATGGATCGGCTGGATGAGATGGAGGTGGAGACGGGGAAGCGCATGTTCCTGGCCCTGGGAAAGCGGGTCGCCTCCCGGCTCGAAGAGCGGGGTCAGAAAATCGAAGAACGCCTGCCCATGGCCGGTTCCCTGGCCGAGCTGAAGGCAACCATGCTGGAGGTGCTCCTGACCGTGGAGCAGTGGCGGGAGAGCGGAAAAGTGTACCGTATCCTCCTGTTCTACAACAAGCCCCAGAGCCGGGCAACCTACGCGCCTCACCAGACCACCCTGTTTCCAATTTCCGTTTCCCGGCTCACCCGGCTGAAAAATCGCCCCTGGCCCTCCAAGATGATTCCGACCTACACGATGGACTTCTCCACCCTGTTCTCCGAGCTCACCAGGCAGGTGTTCTTCGTTGCTCTGTACCGCTGCCTGGTGGAATCCCTGACCAGCGAGAACGCGGCCAGGCTGGCGGCCATGCAGGCGGCGGAAAGCAACATCGAGGACCGGCTGGAGGAATTGAACTCGGAGTACCACAGGCGAAGGCAAGCTTCCATCACCATGGAGCTGCTCGACATCGTGGGCGGCTTTCAAGCCATCAGCGGCTAGCTTCAGGAGATAACCGCAGCAGCCGGCCGCGACGGCTGGCTTCTATCCGGAGTTCATCGCCCGATTCAGCACAAAACCGAGGATCTTGTCCCGAACCGGTTCCTTGATCCCTGTAAACTCCACGTGGGCGAGACTGCCGCCCCTGTCGGTTCGTCGTACCCGTCCCTGGATGCGCTGTTCTCCCCCTTCGGGCAGAGTGAAGCTCAATTTCAGCTCATCCGCGGGGTGGAAAACCTTGTAGGGATTGAAAAGGGTCAGGCCTCCGCCGCCCAGCTCCAGGACGTAGGTGCGCACCGCCGGCTGGGAAGACCCCCTCTTCTTCACGGAGGCGGGCAGAGACACGCGACCGCGGTAGAACTTGCGGCGCTGTACCCGGGCAATCTCCTCGGAGTGCTCCAGGCGCAGGATGTTGTGGTAGGCCTGCTTGACGCGGGTGGTAAAGTAGAATACCCCGTTTTTCCTCAAGAAGTAGATCTGCAGCCGGTCCCCTTCGGCCGGTTGTTTGCCGTTGCCCGGTATTCGCAGAACCACGGCATCGGGATTCTGTGCGATTATGGTGCCGACATAACTGTGCTCCCTGTCCTGCCGCACGTAGACCCGCAGGCCCTCATCGAGCTCTGCGGATGAGCGTATGATCATCTGTCCGTCGGATCTCGAGAAACCGAGCTTGAGCCGCAGCGCGGCGATTGCCCCTTCATCCCGGGGACGGCTCTGCAGGTGCCCGTCGGCGGCGGCGTTGAAGGTGTTGCGATCCGTCACGAGCCTTCCGAGCTTCTCCCTCCATCCCGAAAGCTCCCGGGCCATCTGCCGAAGCATCCGTTGTTCTTCCGAGGTTATCTGTTTTTCTTCGGCCACCGATCGGAACAGCGCTTCCGCCCGTTTTTGCCTCAGGGCTCCTCTCCAGATCCGCTGAGCAAAATAGATGGCCACGAGCAGAGCGACGAAACCAGCCAGAAGAACGAAGAACAGCAGGATCTCTTCCGGGGTCCTTCGGAATCCGGATTCCAATCCCTCGAAGATGTACTCGAGGGCTTCTGAATCGAATGAAAACATCGAAACTCCCCATAATTCAGAGGCAAGAATTATGCCATGCCCGTCCTGCACACAGAGGAACCTCCTCCCCGCGTATCGCAATCTTCGATCGCAACTGAAAGGGATGATTGCGATATCTTCTCCCTGTCGTATATCTTGTTACGATAACACCATTTTCGCTCCGTCATCATAATATGGAACGGCATTTGCACCGATTGTGCAGAGGTTGGCTTGCAAAGCGATATCAGCACCCCAAAGGGGCTCGATCGGTCCGGGGCGCCCCGGAGACAGGTATGTAAAAGTTACCCAAAGACGAGGGCCAACGAGGTAATAAATACACAGGAACGGAGGTCGAATGAGCCGACTTTTTGCAAGGAGCCCCATCGTCCGGACCCTGCGGCACACGAGGCGTTTCCGGGAGATCGCCCGAATTTTGATCAAATATGGATTCAGCGAGGTTCTGGACGCGCTGAAACTGGGCCGAGGCCGGGGGCTGATCTCCCGGTTGCTGCCCAAGCAGGGCAGAGAGCTGGCCCGCAGATACACCCGCTGGCAGCGCCTGCGCATGGCCCTGGAGGAGCTGGGACCGACCTTCATCAAATTCGGTCAGATCATCAGCGCCCGCCACGACCTGCTGCCCCAGGCCCTGATCAAGGAGCTGCGAAAGCTCCAGGATGAGGTTCCGCCCTTCGATTCCAGCCGTGCCGTGGCCATCATCGAGGAAGAGCTGGCCGAACCGGTAGGGGAGCTGTTTCAGGATTTCGAAACCACCGCGGAGGCCTCCGCCTCCATCGCCCAGGTTCACAGGGCGAGGCTTCCCAACGGCACGCTAGTGGCCGTCAAGGTGCGCCGGCCGGATATAGAGGAGGTCGTGCGCACGGATGTCGAGATTCTCGAAGACCTGGCAACCTTGAGCGAGCGCACTCTCCCCAACGCGCGGCTGTTCAATCCCCGGAGCCTGGTGGAGGAGTTCAAGCAGCAGATCAACAGGGAGATGAACCTGGCCATGGAGCTGCTGAACTTGGAGAAGTTCCGATCCCTCATGGAGAATGAGGAAACCCTGAGGCTCCCCGCCACGTTCCGGCAATACTCGTCGGAAAAGGTGCTGACCCTGGAGCACATCACCGGAACACCACTGTCCCGGGTTCTCGAAGATCCGGAAGCGCACGAGTACAGCAAAACACTGGGGGACCGTCTGGCGGACCTCCTTCTGAAGCAGATCTTCGAAACCGGGTTTTTCCACGCCGATCCCCACGCGGGCAACCTCCTGGTACTGGAAATGGAGCGAATCTGCTATTTCGACTTCGGCATGATGGGAACGGTCGGGGACAAGCAGCGGGAACAGCTCAGCACCCTGATGTTCGGTATCGGCAAGCGTAACGCCTCCCTGGTCACCCGAACCCTGCTGGAGATGACCCACGCGGAGGAACCGGTGGACCGGGAGGACCTGGAGATTCGGATCTTCCAGCTCCTGGAACGCTACCTGGACCTTCCGCTGGAATACGTGGACATCAGCAGCATCTTTTCCGACCTCACCGACATCATCATCTCCTTCCGCCTGCGGATGCCCCGCAACCTCAACCTGATGATCAAGACCCTGATCATGATGGAGGGGATCGGCAGAAAGCTGAATCCCGAGTTCCAGCTAATCGAGAAGATCGAGCCCTACTCCTCTCGGCTTTTCGCCCGCAAGTTCGATCCCCGGCGCCTCTGGGAGCAGGCCTCCCTGGCCTCCCTGGACTACGGCAACCTGTTGAAGGAGCTTCCCGTCAGGGGCTCCGATCTTCTCAAGCAGCTCACCCAGGGGGACATGCGGCTGAACATGCGCTTCATCGGGCTGGAAGCCCTGCGCTTCGTGCTGGACGCGGTGAGCAACCGTCTGGTCTTCGGCCTGATCCTCTCGGCCCTGCTGATCAGCTCCTCCATGATCATGCTGTCCGGCGTCCCCCCGGTGTGGCGTGACATCCCTGTAATCGGCATGATCGGATATTCGATATCCGCCCTGATGGGGCTCATTTTTATCCTCGATTGGTTACGCAAAAAAGCGCGAAGACGACGCCGGTAGTCAGAGGAATGGCACAGAACCTGCATCAATCATTAGTAAGAGAGGAATTATGGACGGACCAAGACAACCCGAGGACAACCAGAGAAAGAGGAGCCCCAACCAACAGGGGCAAAATCCCTTCGGTAATTTCAAAATATCCAGGGGAATGATCATCTTCTTGATCATCCTGGGTATTATTCTTCTGCCCTGGCTCTTCACCCTGATGCGTGGAGGGAATCTCTACCAGGTTCCCTATACCACGTTCCGCCGGCAGCTGGATGCGGACAACGTGCAGAGTATCGTGGTCCAGGGCGAGAAGATAACCGGAACGTTCAAGGATCCGTCCCAGGTCAGGACGGTCAGGCAGGGGGACACGGTGCCGCCGCAGTTCCTCACCTACCTTCCCTCCTTCGGAGACGAGGAGCTTCTATCCCTGCTGGAATCGAAAAACGTGGAGGTTGTTACCCAGCCGGCAAGCGACCGCAACTGGTTCAGTACCTTGATCGGTTTCCTGCCCTTCCTGCTCTTGATATGGATTTTCTATTCATTCTACAGGCGGATGGGCGCCCAGGGGCAGAGCATGTTCAACATCGGCAAGAGCAAGGCCAAACTCTACCAGCGTAAGAAGGAGAGTACTACCTTCGAGGATGTAGCCGGGATCGCGTCAGCCAAGCGGGAGCTCGAAGAAATCGTAGAGTTCCTGAAAAATCCCAGGATGTTCGAACGGATCGGGGCCAAGAACCCCAAGGGCGTGCTTTTGGTCGGACCTCCCGGTGCCGGCAAGACCCTGCTCGCACGAGCGGTAGCCGGGGAGGCAGAGGTGCCTTTCTTCAGTATCACGGGCTCGGATTTCATGGAGATGTTCGTAGGAGTGGGGGCATCCCGGGTGCGGAATCTGTTCAGAGATGCCAAAAAAAACGCGCCCAGCATTATTTTCATCGACGAGCTGGATTCGATCGGTCGCCATCGGGGCGCCGGACTGGGCGGCGGGCACGATGAGAGAGAACAGACCCTGAACCAGCTTCTCAGCGAGATGGACGGTTTCGAGCCGAATCAGAGCACCATCGTGATGGCGGCCACCAACCGCCCCGACATTCTTGATCCGGCGCTGCTGCGCCCGGGGCGATTCGATAGGCGGGTCACCGTGGATATGCCTACGATGAAGGACAGAGAAGAGATCCTCAGGATTCACGCCCGCGGAAAACCGCTTTCAAAGGATGTGGATCTGGAGAAAGTAGGCAGAAGCACCCCGGGATTCAGTGGAGCGGATCTCGAGAATCTGCTCAATGAGGCGGCCCTGATCGCGGCCCGAAAGAAGAGGAGTGCGATCGGCATGGCGGATATCAACGAGGCCTTCGACAAGATCCTCCTTGGTCTGGAACGCTCCAACATGGCCCTGACCGATGCGGAGAAGAGGACCCTGGCGTACCACGAGAGCGGACATGCGCTTTTGGCTGTTGTGCTTCCGCACACCGACCCGATCCACAAGGTCACGATCATCCCTCGAGCCCGCTCGATGGGCGTGACCCAGCAGTTGCCGGAACGGGATAAGTACATCTACGAGAAGGATTATCTGCTGGACCGGATTGCCGTTATGATGGGCGGTCGGGCCGCGGAAGAGCTGAAAAACGGGTCCATGACCAGCGGAGCGGAGAACGATCTCAAACAGGCGACCAAGCTGGCCCGCAGGATGGTCCTGGACTGGGGAATGAGCGACAAGCTGCAGCACCGGGCGCTGGGCAGCCAGCGGCAGTCGGTCTTCCTGGGAGAGGAAATCGGGCATCCCCGGGAGTACAGTGAAGCCACGGCCCGGGAGGTCGACGAGGAGGTAGCCAAGATCCTCAAGAATGCCTACAGCCGGGCCGTCTCCACGCTGAGCGATCGGGAAAGCACGCTGGAGAAACTGGCCGACGTCCTACTGGAGAAGGAGGTGCTGGACGGACAGGAGGTCGAGCAGTTGGTGGGGAAAGAAGATAAGAGGAAGGAGAAGGCTTCGTGAGTGACAGGAAGATTGTTGTACTTTTGGAGGATCTTTTCGAAGACCTGGAGTTTTGGTATCCCAGTCTCAGGATGCGGGAAGAGGGATATGATGTGGTCAGTGTGGCACCGCGGATGGACACGTATCACGGCAAGAACGGACTGAGCGCAGATGCCGATGCCACCGGTTTCTTCTCGATCCGGGACGACATGGAGAACGCCGGTGCCCGTTGGGTGGATCAGGAGGTCGCCGTAGACGGCAACCTGATCACCTCCCGCAATCCGAACGATCTACCCGCTTTCTGCAGGGCGATCATCGATCAGGTGGAGGCATCCTGAAGGATGCCCCGGGGGAGAGGCAAAGGCCTATAAAAGATGGTAAAGATGGGCGCCCATGCTGTATAGTAAACTATGAGCGCAATTGAGGACATGATGTCACGAAAAATCAGGATCATACTGGCCGATGATCACGCGGTGGTGCGGGACGGCATCAAGGCCGTGATCAGACGGCTTGGAGAGAACATAACCATAGTCGGTGAAGCCGCAACCGGAAAAGAGGTTCTGGAGATAGCCCGGGATAAGGCGGTAGACGTGTTTGTTCTGGATCTAGAGATGCCCGAGCTGGACGGAATCGAAACGATCGACAGGCTGAACGAACGCCACGGACCGGTAAAGGTGGTTCTGTTGAGCATGTACGACGAAAAAATCCTGGTGGAGCGGGCGATTCGCGCCGGTGCGCGGGCCTACATCCTGAAAGAGTCAGCAGCGGAGGAGATCATCAAGGCTATCGAAGAAGTGTATAACGGAGGATACTTCTTCAGTCCCAAGATTTCCGGCTACCTGGCCCAGGAGTTTCTCCATGAACCGAAAGAAAAGGCTCACGATACCCTGGACACGGCCCTGACCAGCCGACAGACCGAAATTCTGAAACGGGTCTGCCAGGGTTTGACGGAAAAAGAGATTGCCTACCAGCTCAACATCTCTCCGAACACGGTCCACGTTCACATCAACAACATCATGAACAAGGTCCAGATTCACAACAAGGCGGGCTTGATCAAGTACGCGATCAAGATGGGATTCGTACAGCTATGAGCGTGCGCGGAATAGATCCGTACAGCCCCACACCGCCGCCGGTCCCCTACGGCTTCGTACACCTTCCAGAGCGTTTCCGCCGGATCGAACCGGAGCCTGCCACCGGGTTGCCGTCTGTCGGAAGCGGTGCTGACGGTAACGACGGGCGTCGGGAAGACAATCCACCGATCCGCAGCTACGAGGGCACTCAGGTGGATATCTACGCCTGATCCGCGTCGCGGATTAATCCATAACAAAGACGAATATACCCCGAACAGAGTATAGGGAGCTCGGCGCTGCTGAGAGTATGCTAATAGTGGCGAAAGAGAACTTCTATGGGAGGTATTGAGCCATGATTCAGACAAGGTTTGCTAGTATCGATTCACGAATATCCGCGATTATTCCGGCAGTCCTGATGCTGTTGCTGGCATCCGCTTTGCTGACCGCTTATCCCCAGCAGGAGGTGGAACCTGCACAGGACGGAATCACGGTCGGAACTGTTTACACGAGCCTGTCCACAGGCTACTACTTCGAAGGCGTGTACTACCAATGCCTGGACCAGGCGATGCAGCGCAGCCTGAGTGAACTTGCTCAAACCCGGGGATTCGGTCTTCTGGAGATGGATGTGGGAATCCGTCCCTATCAGATACGGGAAGCCGTGCGGGCTCTGATCGACAGGGGAGCAGGAGGGATTGTTCTATGCCTGCAAAGGCCGACAGGAGCGGCCCAGGCTGTCAATATAGCGCATAAAGCCGGTGTCCCCATCGTGATAAAAGGCGTCGCATCGCTTCTCGATATCCCGGCGCCCTTTGTGGGCGACAATGTTCAGGAAACCGGGGAAACCCTGGGCGAGGAAACCGCAGGAGTATTTCAAAGACACTTTCCCGGACAGGCGGCCCACATCATGATCGCCAACACGCGGACGCTCGAACAAAACCGGCACCTGGAGGAAGCCTTCGTTCGCGGTTTCAGCCGGATCATACCCGAACCGCAGGTTATCGATGTAGCGGATGACAACGGCTCGGTCCTCAACACTCAGGAACTCATTCGCCTGGAGCTGCTGGATAACCCTCAGGCCAATGTATTCTTCGGTACCAGCGACCTGAGAACGGAGGGAATTCTTCTGGCCCTGCAGCAAAGCGGTCGGGGAACTTTGGATACGGAAATCGTTGCCAGCGCCGGGGGAACCGAGGATGCCATGCAGCGGCTGCTCGAGCCGGAGGGACCCTGGAAGGTCGAAGCCGGATATTCCATTACCGGGCAGGCTGAAGCAGCCCTCCGGATCCTGTCCGGTATGGTTCAGGGAGACATCGCCATTGACACGCGGGAAGAGGTGCTCGTGGAATCGGTGATTCTCTCTGAGCCCACACTGACAGAGGTGGAAACCTACCTTCGCGAGCACCAGAGCGTCGAGGATTTCACTCCCCGCTAGGCAAGCAAAAAGGAGGAGAAGATGCTAATCATCTGGGATGTAGCTTTAGCACTGGCGATCGGCGTTCTTCTGACCGTAATTTTCACCCTTGGATTCAGGCGCCGGGGCCCCTGGTCCAACGTGCTGTTGTTTTTCCTGGTCGTTTTTCTGGGCACCTGGACCGCCGGCATCTGGATACCGCCGGTCGGACCGCCCGTTCGGGGCGTGTTCTGGCTCTCACCTCTGATGGTCGGACTGATCTTAGCCCTCTTGCTGGCTGCGGCCTACCCGGCCACACCTCGGAAGCGACCAAGGGATGAGATCAAACTCAAACCGGATGTTCCCGCCCCGGTTGTCGTAGCGGTTGACGTATTTTTTATAGTTTTGCTGATCCTGTTTGCCGTAGTCATCTTGATTGGTTATCTACGCTGAACGCCAGGTTTTCTTTCTTCCGGCGGGAATCTGACCGGAAGTTGGAACAAATATATAAATTCAAACGAGGAGGTATAGTTATGAGAGACCTGACAACCTACAGACGAAATCCCCTGCAGTTCTTCGACGACATGAAGGAGAACCTGCAGAGCTTCTTCGAGGATTTTCCGACCTGGAGCGGAAGCGGTCCGGCCGTGGACGTTCGGGAGGAGGCAACCCGCTACCTCGTCGAAGCGGAGCTTCCAGGCATGACGGAGAAGGACATCGAGGTCAAGCTGGACGGCAACGTGTTGAGCATCTCTTCCAAGAAAAAGGAGGAGAAGGAGGAGAAACGGGAGGGTTATCTGAGACGTGAACGGCGCAGCGCCGCCTTTCACAGAAGCTTTTCCCTTCCTTCCGATGTAAAGCAAGATGGAGTCGATGCGGAGTTCAAGAATGGTCTTCTAACAGTTGAGCTGCCCAAGACTGAAGCGTCCAAACCGCGGACCATCGATGTGAAATCGAAGGAGAAGTAGGCGAGCCTCCTGCAAGTCTGCTGAAGTTTGTAAAGGGCTCCGGTTTCCTCCGGGGTCCTTTTTCGTGGTTTATTTCTCCAGGAATTAACGATCCCCGGATTCCTCCGGCGGGAAGGGATAGTAATCCTTGAGGGACCGGGCGAATTGTTCCAGACGATTCTGAATCCGTCCGTTAAGGCTGCTTTGCGGATATCTCCCTTGCTCATCACGGCTCCCGGCTTCCTCTCCAGTGAGAATTTCCATTCCTTCGGCCACCGAAGAAACGGGCCAAACGCCGAACTTACCCTCTGAACAAGCCTCTACTACATCCTCCCGCAGCATGAGGTTCTGCACGTTGCTCTGAGGGATAATCACGCCCTGCTGCCCGGACAAACCGACGGCTGTGCAGACATCGAAGAACCCTTCAACTTTTTCGTTTATGCCGCCCACCGCCTGGATCCCTCCGTGCTGATTGACCGATCCGGTGACCGCGATTGTTTGCTTCAACGGCACACCGGCCAGGGCCGACAGAACCGCATACAGCTCCGCCGAGGAGGCGCTGTCCCCCTCCACCCCTTCGTAGCTCTGTTCGAACACGATGCGGGCGGAAACGCTCAGCGGAACAGAAGTGGCGTAGGTCCCCGACAGATAACCGCTCAGGATCAGCACACCCTTGCTGTGCAGGGGACCCCCCAAACGGACCTGTCTCTCGATATCCAGGACACCCTTCCGACCCGGCGTGACCGTGGCGGTGATCCTGCTGGGACGCCCAAACCGATAGTCCCCCAGCTCGATAATGGAAAGCCCGTTCAGCTGCCCGACGACCTCACCCTCGATATCGATCAGGATCGTGCCCTGATCTATCAGCTCCTTGATCCGCTCCTGGAAAAGATCCGAACGATGGACCTTCTGCCTCAGAGCCTGACGAACATGCTCGGCTGAGATAAGCCGAGCGCCCTCCCGTTCGGCCCAGTGATCGGCTTCCCGAATGAGATCGGCCAGGGACCCGAAGTTGGTGGACAACCTCTGCTTGTGCTCGGCCAGACGGTGTGCCTGCTCGATGAAACGGGATACCCCCCCGGCATCCAAGTGCCGGATCTTCTCTTTCCGGCAGAAAGTACAGATGAAGCGAAGCAGATTGTCCATGTTTTGCTCGTCTTCTTTCATCCGGGTGGCGAAATCGGCCTTGACTTTGAACAGCTCCGGGAAATCGGTGTCCAGGGAATGGAGCAGGTGATAGATCAGGGGCCGGCCCACCAGCACCACTTTCACGTCCAGAGGTACGGGCTGGGGGCGGAGGCTTTTGATGCTCATGAAGCCGAATTGTTGACCCGGTTCTTCGATCTGGACCTCCTCGCTGCGCAGGGCCCGCTTCAACGCTTCCCAGCTGAAGGGATTCTTGAGAACTTCCTCCACCGGAAGAACCAGAAAGCCTCCCATGGCCTGCAGCAGGGCTCCGGCCTTGATCAGGGTGAAATCCGTGGTCAGTGCGCCCAGCTGCATCTCCTTCTCTATGCGGCCGATTAGATTGGCGTAGGTGGGATTCAGCTCCACGATCACCGGAGCACCTTCCTGTTCGCGGTTGTTTACTACAACGTTAACCTGGTACTTGCGGAAGGCCCTCTCCTGCATCAACTCCAGTTGCCGCTTGCCCTGTAGCGCCGCCGGACTATCCGACTGCTCGTCCAGGTTGATCTTCAGGGTGTCGATATTCTCCAGGATATCCTGCTGGACCTCACCGAGGTACTGTCCGATCTTCTCATAATCCTCGAACTTCTCCCTGAGGTCTTCGATCAACCCCCCGAGCATGTTCAGGACCACCTGCTCATCCAGCTGCTTGAGCTCCTGGTTGCCCTGCTTCTGAAGCCGCCGGATCCGCTTCATCGCTTCCTGGATCTCAGCCGTGAGCTCCTGCCGACGCTCGCGGATTTGTTCCTTGTCCTTGTCCGGAAGCTTGTTGAAATCCTCGTCGCTCATCTGCTGCCCGTCCCGAAGGGGCACCAGCGCGATGCCCATGGCGGTCATTTGCATACTGAAGCCCTCCGCCTCGGCTTTCTTCTGCAGCTTCTGGAGGATTTGTTCCCGCTGCTTCTGCAGGTCCCCGAGTTTCTCCTGCCGGCTGCTCGCGTACTCCTCGCTTTCGAAGGACTTTCTCAGGTCCTGTTGCACCTGTTTCACCAGGTGCTCCATTTCCCGCTTGAGCTCCATACCTCTGCCCGGTGCAAGTTGCAGGGCTCTGGGCTTGTACGGATCGGAGAAGTTGTAGACGTAGCACCAGTCCGGTGGATTCTCCCGCCGGGAAGCCACCTCTTCCAGAAATGCCTGGACCGAGGTCATCTTGCCGATTCCGGGAGGTCCGGCCACATACATGTTGAAACCGACCTTGTCGATCCCCAGGCCGAAGCGCAAGGCCCCTACGGCCCGCGCCTGGCCGATGATGCCTCTTAGAGGATCGAGATTCTCCGTGCTTTTCAAACCAAGGGATCCCGGATCCACGCTGCGCCGCAGATCCTCCCGCTGCAAGGATTTTTTCATTTTGTCATTCCGATAATCACTTCCTGCCCCTGGCGCAGGATCCTGAAGCGGAGGTTGCGCGCCTCCTGGTTTAGAGCCTCGTAGTACGCGTGCATGTCGTCGACTTCCTCTCCGTTGATTCCCCGGATGATGTCTCCCTGGCGGAAACCGGCCACCCCCGCAGGGGTACCCTGGTAGGCCACGGCCACGATGACCCGGCCTTCATCGATCTGCAGTTGGGGCGCATCCTCGCTGGCGATTACCACCATCCCGGGCCAGATGTTCTTGACCTGATTGGACAGCTGTTCTTCTGTCAGCCGTTCGGTGATTCGCGCGCTCACCGACCGCTTGCTGCCAAGGCGCACCAGATCGAATTCGACCGTGCCACCCGCCTTGAGATTGCCCACCATCTGCGTCAGTTGACGGGTATCGCGAACCTCCCTGCCGTTTACGGCAGTAATGAAATCCCCCGGCTGCATGCCCGCCTTATCCGCGGGAGAACCCAGGTAGATACTGGCCACCAGACCGCCGCTGAGTTCACTCACCTCCAGATCTTCCCCGGTAGCTGGGAGGGGATCCCGGATACTCACTCCGAGCCAGCCGTAGGCAACCCGCCCTTCTTCGATCAGGTCATCGATGACCCGCCCGGCATTGTTGCTGGGAATGGCAAAGCCGAAACCGATATAGGTGCCGGTGGTGGAGGCGATCCAGGTGTTGATGCCGATCACCTTCCCCCGGATATTCACCAGGGCGCCTCCGGAATTGCCCGGATTGATGGCAGCGTCGGTCTGCATAAAGTCGCTGATGTTACTGGCCGGTCCTTCGGTTCGGCCCACGGCACTGATGATTCCCGCGGTCACAGTGGATTCCAGTCCCAGAGGATTGCCCACTGCCAGAACCCAGTCACCCACCTGGACCTCATCCGAATCGCCGAGCACGGCGACCGGAAGCTCACGCTTGGTCTGGAAGGAAACCAGAGCCAGGTCCATGCGGGGATCGGTGCCGACAAGCTTTCCCTTGAAGGTGCTCTGATCGTTGAGCACGATGCTGATCTCATCGGCCTGTCCGACCACGTGGTTGTTGGTCAGGACGTACGCCGTGTTACCGTCCTGACGCACGATGACCCCGGAACCCAGACCGGGCTGACGGAACTCCCGTTGCTGCGGCTGCTGCCGTTCCCGGGGTCCAAAAAAGAATTCGAAGGGATTGCTGAACTGCGGCACCTGCTGCTCCACGACCTGGACCACGTTGATCTGGACCACCACCGGGGTTACCACCTCGGCAACCTGCCGGAAGGCGTTCTGCATATCCGCCAGTGTAGGCGGAGCCTGCTCCAGCTGCGCCGCAGACCTATTCACGGCGGTCTGTGCCTCCGGTGCGGCCTGGACCTCCACGGTATCGGCTTCCTGCTGCTGTTCTCCGACCTGCTCTTCATTGCCCAGTGAGTCGGCGTTGCAGGTACTGAAGACAATCAATACCGTCACAGCCAACATCAGGGAAAGGAAAATATCGCGTTTCATGTTTTCTCCTCCGATTTTCTGTCTCTATAGAGCAATCTTCGCGGTTGCAGGCTCGAATGGCCATAAACCAAAAGAGTTATTTTTTCGAAGAAAACGGATTAGTCTTCGGTGGCTACTCGGCCCGCACCTGCCGGTCGGTATTCCGTTCAAGAATGAACTCGACCCTGCGATTTTTCCACCGGTTTTCCAGGTCGTTATGGGGCACTACGGGCTCTGCACCACCGACGCCGGCAGTCTGCAATTGTGCTTCCTCAACACCCCGATCAACCAGGGCCTCTTTTACCGCTTCCGCTCGTTTTCTCGATAGAGGAATAAGTTCGTTTTCCTGCTCCCATTTCATGGCACCTTCATGCTGCAAATACTCGTGGGTAGCATGACCCTCTATGGTGATCTGGTACTCGGTATAGCGCTTGAGTATTTCTGCAACACGGTCAAGGGTCTCCATGTTTTGCTGGACCTTCACATCTTCCAGGTGTTTGAAGTCAGCCTCATCCGCTACAAAGTGTATGCTCGAGATTTTTATCTTGAGCTCGCCGTCCTCCTCGATGACAAAAACATCGGTTTTCAGCTGTTTTGTTACTTCCGCTCTGTTGCCGAACTGGTCCTGGGCGGCCACCGCCACGGTGTAGATATCTGCAGCCTGTACCAATTCGCCGTCCGCAGATCTGCCGTTCCAGGTCAAGGTCTGGGGTGATTTAGCTTTACCGGAAAAAACACGGAACCGGTTATCATTGGGATCGAGAACGCGTACTCTCCACTCGGTAAGCTCATTGAGTTCGCTGATGTCCAGGTCAAAGGTAGCTGTGTCTTTGAAACCATCGCCGTCCGGAGAAAAACGATCGGGTTCGATATTTATGGCAATTTCCGGAGCAGTGGCATCGACGATGACAGGTTTTTCCGTGCTGCTTGAGGGCCTGTTGCCCTTGAGATAGTGAACCGTGAAAACGCCGCCGTATTGGCCGTCGGCTACAATTTGCTCGGATTCATTCGTTCCATCCCACATTACCGATTCGGGGATGTTGCCGCTCTTATCGTCGAACCTGCGTATCTCAGAGCCGGTTGCGCTGTCATGGATCCTCAGACTCCATTCCTCGATGCCTTCCATAATGTCGGCATAGAGGTTAAACTCCACGACGTCCTGTCTTCCGTCGCCGTTGGGAGAGAATCCATCCGCCGCTGTTTTGACAAAAATCGGCGTAGGTCTGGTATCGATTTCGATCCCGTCGATACGTGCCGATCCCGTGTTCCCCGCTCGATCCGTCGCGCTGATTTGCAAACTGTATGTTCCATCGGCTACCGGATTTCCCTCGTCATTCGTTCCGTCCCAGGTAAAGGCGCTTACCTTCCCGTTCCATACGACGGAACGTACTTTTTCACCCTGCTCGTTGGTAATGATCCCTTCCCACAGTTGTTCGTTCGTGGAGGAGGCGGAAATTGGTAGCATGTCCCTGTTTCCGTCCTTGTCGGGAGAGAAGATGCCGTACGGCGAACTCAGCTGGATTTGCGGCGAAGCCTTATCAAGGGTGAACGGTTCGGTGGTAACGCTCGGGGCGTTTCCGTTTTCGTAGGTAATTCGCAGATACGCCTGATAGGTTCCGTTGGGAGCAACCCCTGTGTCAGAACTCCTCCCTTTCCAGACCAAAGTATCTCCGGGATTTTGGTTTCCCGATTTTTCATACACAACCTCACCGTTTTCCTGTTCAATCCGAAATTCGTATCCGGCTATGCCTTCAGTAACGGCCAGGTCGATGGAAAAGGCTATCGAGTCCTTAGTGCCGTCGGCGTTGGGAGAAAAAAACCGGTGCTCCGGCTTCAGGGAAATCTGAGGTACGGCGCTTGTGTCGAGGGTAAAAGCGACAGGTTCGGTTTCGTAACTGTTTCCCGCCCTGTCGGTTGCAGAAAGCGAATAGGTATACTCGCCGTCCGAGACCATCTTGCCCTTTTCGTTCAAACCTTTCCAACTGAGTCTCTCGGCCGCCGTGCCTTTCCAGGTAAAGGTCCTCACAGCTTCACCGGCGGCCGAACGGATCGTTCCTGTCCATACTTCTTCTTTGGAAGTCCTTTGGGTAATGAACATCGTTTCTTTATTGCCGTCTCCGTTCGGGGAAAATATGTCCAGCTGCGGCCGGACTTCCGCCTGTGGTTCCACCGTGTCAACGACGAACTCAGCCGTTTCATCTTCGGCGGTACTGCCGTTCTTGTATTCGATTGCGCCGCGGGCATAGAACTCCCCGTCTGAGACCGTCTTTCCCGAATCCGCCTTCCCGTTGAAACGGGCACTTTCGGGAGCCCCGGGTCCACCGCCCATAGTTCTTACGATCTCGTCGGATTGGACGGATACTACCTCGATCCGCCACAGGACGACTTCTTCAGGGTGGGGTACTTCGAGGATGAACTCCTGAATGTCCTTTCGATTATCCCCATTGGGGGAGAGGTAGTTCAGGTTTCGTGCCAGGGTTAATTGGGCCTTCGATGTGTCGAGCCTGATACTATCCAGAGTCCGCTTGATACTGTTCCCAGCCCTGTCGACGCTGGAAATCGTATACGTGTAGATACCGTCCGGGAAAGGCTCTCCATCGTCATTCCTCCCGTTCCACTGTAGGTTTTTCGGCGCTGAGGCATCCCATGCGTAGGTCTTGATGATCGATCCGGAAGCATCCGACAACTCGGCCCTCCAGCGATGTTCAACTGAACCTTCTTGTTCTATGATCAGCAGATCCTTTTCCCCGTCTCCGTTCGGAGAAAAGACCGTGTATGGGATATCGATCTCCAGGTCGGGAGGAGTGTTGTCCACGGTAACTTGATATAGGTCGGACGTTAACTTCTTGCCGTCTTCGAGTGCAACAGAAAGATAGTAATCGTAGGTTCCCTCGGGGACGTAGTCATTCGCCGAATCGACTCCCCGCCAGTTGATTTGCTCGGGGAGCTCGACACTTTTTTCGGGGTCTTCCGATTCTATGTGATACTCTCGAATGGTTTTCCCTTCAGTATCGGCAACTCTAAAGGTGTAGCTGCGTATCTTCGCTTTCCCGCTGAAATCGACAGATACTTCGAGGATGTCCGAGACTCCCTCTGAAGACTCAGGAGAGATGTACTCCATTTCATCCACGTTCAGTTTGAGACTCGGTTCCATCTCTTCGCCGGGCTGTGACACGCAAGAACCCAAAGCGAGTATGAGAACCGGTATTAGAATGAGCAGTCCCTTCTCTCTTCTCTTTTTCATATCGACCTCCTTCTTGTCGAATCGCTTTTCTCTATCTACACAAACAGCGTCTTGAAACTTCCGGAAAAGGCTTACACCTATCCCGTATACATAATATTTGCGATTACCGGCCCGATGAGCCATAGATGTAACGAGTTATTCTTCCCAAGAATGCGGGTTAGGCCACAGCGCTTAGCCCGAAATAGCGGGGTTTTTAAACCGAACAGTCTATTCCTCTCACCCGGCGGGACCTAGTAAACAGTAAGAGATGCGCGCTAACAGAGAGATAGCGGAACTGCTCGAGGAGATAGCCGATCTGCTGGAAGATCGGGAGGCCGATTCGCACCGGGTGCGGGCCTACCGCAAAGCCGCCGGAAGAGTCCGGGATGCGGAGGAAGCCCTGCAGCTCCTCTACTCAGAGAGAGGGGAGCAGGGTCTGCGGGAGATCCCGGGCATCGGGGAAGGCCTGGCTGCGGTGATCGCCGAATACTTGAAAACCGGGCGATCTACGTTGCGGGACGATCTGGCCGCCCAGTTCGATCCGGTACATCTGTTCCGCCAGCTTCCGGGAATAAGCGAGAAACTGGCCCGGCGCATCACGGGGCGGCTGGATGTACGAAGTCTCGAGGAGCTGGAGCTGGCTGCCCACGACGGGCGTTTAAAGAAACTCAAGGGATTCGGCCCCCAGCGGGTTCAGGCGGTCAAGGAGGTCCTGGCCGGACGTTTGAGCCGGTCGACCCGCGGAGACCAGGGACGAACCAGGGTAGATCGGGGAAACGGAGGCACATCGCCTCAGCCACCCGTATCGCTACTCCTCGATATCGACAGGGAGTACCGCGAGAAGGCGCAGGCCGGGGAATTGAACAAGATCGCGCCCCGCCGCTTCAATCCCGAAGGAAAGGCCTGGCTGCCCCTTATGAAAACTGAGGCGCATGGATGGTTTCTTACGGTTCTATACTCCAACACCAGCCGTGCCCATCAGCTGGGCAAGTCCCACGACTGGGTCGTGATCTACTACCGCCGCGACGGCAGGGAGGGACAGTGCACCGTCGTAACGGCTCACCAGGGCGGCCTTGCCGGGCACCGGGTGGTTCGGGGTCACGAACCGGAGTGCCGCCGCCATTACGGCATCTCCTAAGGCAAGGATTCGCCCAAGGGTGCCTGGATCGACAACTAGCGATTTTGGGAGCGTGTATGTACATATTTGCCTGTGATCTCGAGGATTGGGAAAAAGAAAAATTCCGGCAGCTCGGTGATAAGCATAGAGTCGAGTTCTGCCCGGCCAGACTCAACGAGGAAACGATCGAACAGGCAGCAGAGGCGGAGGTCCTCTCCGTTTTCATCCACTCCGAGCTCGGGGCGGATCTGCTCGGCAGGTTCCCGAAGCTGCGGCTGATCGCCACCCGTTCCGCGGGTTTCGATCACATCGACATGGACTACTGCCGGCAACGGGGAATCACGGTATGCAACGTCCCCACTTATGGGGACAACACGGTGGCTGAGCACGTGTTCGCACTTCTTTTGAACATCAGCCACCGGCTCACGGAATCGATCGACAGAACCCGTCGGGGGGATTTCTCCCAGGCGGGGCTTCAGGGATTCGACCTGCGGGAAAAGACTCTAGGAGTCGTGGGAACCGGTTCGATCGGCGCGTACGTAATCGGCATCGCCCGGGGCTTCAACCTCCGGGTGCTGGCCTTCGACGTGAAGCCCGACCGCGGGCTTGCGAAGCGGCACGGTTTCGACTACGTCGATATGGAAGAACTTTTGCAGAGATCCGACATCATCACCCTGCACGTTCCCCTGTCTCCCAAGACGCACCACCTCATCTCCACAGAGGAGTTCGGAAAGATGAAACCGGGTGTGGTCCTGATCAACACCTCCCGGGGATCCATAGTCGACTCCCAGGCCCTGGTGGAAGCTCTGGCGGAGGGCAAAGTGGCTGCAGCCGGTCTGGACGTGCTTCCCGAGGAACCGGTGATCCGCGAAGAGGCGGAGATGTTGCACTCCTTGTTTCGCAAAAAGCACAACCTGGAAACCCTTCTGGCAGATCATCTGTTGTTGCACCTGCGCAATGTGCACATCACGCCCCACAACGCCTTCAACACCCGGGAAGCGGTGGGTCGGATTCTAGATACCACTGTCCGGAACATACGAAGCTTCGTCCTGGGGCGGCCGCAGAACGTGGTGGACTGAGGCGCGGAAGCGTTGTGCGAGGAGGCACTGACAAAGGATAAAAGCAAAGGAGAATAATCATGATGAGAGTAGCCATCAACGGACTGGGACGGATCGGAAGAGCCGCCCTGAACATCATCCTGGACACGCCGGAGCTGGAGCTGACGGCGATCAACGATCTGATCCCCCCGGACAACCTGGCCTACCTGCTGCGCTACGACACGGTGTACGGCAGGTCCTCGCACAGCGTCGAGGCGGGGGATTCCAGCCTGATCATCGACGGGGCGAGCTATCCGGTGCTGGGCATCAAGGACCCGGACCAGCTGCCCTGGGGCGACATGGACATCGACGTCGTCCTGGAATGTACCGGAATCTTCCGCAAGATCGACGAGCTGCGGGGTCACCTCCAGGCCGGAGCCCGCTACGTGATTCTTTCGGCGCCGGCCAAGAGCCCCGAGGTCGTTACCATCGTGCACGGGGTAAACGACCCCGAGGACGGGGACACCCCGATCGTCTCCTGCGCCAGCTGCACCACCAACTCGATCACCCCCGTGGTGGAGGTGATGGGCCGCAGGATCGGCGTGGAAAAGGCCCTGATGACCACGATCCACGCCTACACGTCCACCCAAGGGGTGGTGGACGGACCGAGCAAGAAGCTGCGACGGGGGCGGGCCGCGGCGGCCAACATCGTGCCCACCTCCACAGGAGCGGCGGAGGCCACCACCAAGGTGCTGCCCCGCTTCCAGGGCAGGTTCGACGGCGTGGCGGTTCGGGTGCCGGTGACTGTGGGGTCGATCTCCGACATCACCTTCCTCACCAAGAAGAAGACCTCCGTGGAGGAGATCAACGAGATCTTCCGGGAGGAGGCGGACACCAAGCGCTACCGGGGGATCCTGGGGGTCACCGAGGATGAAATCGTGTCCTCCGACGTCATCCAGGATCCACGAGCATCCATCGTGGACCTGGGTATGACCCGGGTGGTGGACGGCGACCTGGTCAAGGTGATGGCCTGGTACGACAACGAATGGGGATACAGCGTCCAGATGATCCGGGAGGCGAAACGAATCGCCGGCCGGTTGAGCGGACAGGGAGGCTGATGAAGTGAAGGATAACGGTTATATCAAGTGGTTCGAGGACTTGAGCAACGAGGATGTGCCCTCGGTGGGCGGCAAGAACGCCTCTTTGGGGGAGATGATCCGGGAGCTCAAGCAGGAAGGAATTCGCGTGCCCGACGGATTCGCCACCACGGCTCAGGCCTACCGGGAGTTCATCCGGGACTCCGAGCTGGAGGAGAAAATCCGCGAGCAGATCGACGGGTACAAGCAGGGACGGATCAAGCTGGCCAAGGCGGGCAAGGGGATCCGCAGGTCGATCCTGGATGCGGAGTTCTCCGGGGAGCTGAACGAGACCATCGGGGAGGCATACGGCGAGCTGTCCGGGCGCTACGACGCCGAGGAGGTGGACGTGGCCGTGCGCTCCAGCGCCACGGCGGAGGATCTGCCGGACGCCAGCTTCGCCGGACAGCAGGAGACCTACCTGAACATCTCCGGAGAGAAAGAGCTGCTCCAGGCCTGCAAGCGCTGCTTCGCCTCGCTTTTCACCGACCGGGCCATCAGCTACCGGGAGGAGCAGGGCTTCGACCATCTCAAGATCGCCCTCTCGGTGGGCGTCCAGAAGATGGTGCGGGCCGACCTGGCCGGATCGGGGGTGATGTTCTCCCTGGACACGGAAACCGGCTTCCCCAAGGCGGTGGTGATCAACGCCGCCTGGGGCCTGGGAGAGAACGTGGTGCAGGGAGCGGTCACTCCCGACGAGTACGTGGTGTTCAAGCCGCTTTTGGGCAGGGACAACATCGTCCCCATCGTACACAAGGGGCTCGGGGACAAGGAGAAGAAGATGGTCTACACCGAAGGGGGAAGCGAGACGGTGAAGAACGTGGACACCTCCCGCAGGGAGCGATCCTCCTTCGTGCTCCGAGACGAGGAGATCGTCACTCTGGGGCGCTGGGCCAAGACCATCGAGGAGCACTACGGCAAGCCCATGGACATGGAGTGGGCCAAGGACGGCAAGATGGAAGAGCTTTTCATCGTGCAGGCCCGCCCGGAGACCGTCCAGTCCCAGAAGCAAAGCAGCGTGCTCAAGAGCTACACCCTGAAAGAAAGCGGGGAGCGACTGGTGGAGGGTCTGGCCATCGGGGAATCGGTGGCCGCCGGTACGGTGCAGGTGATCAAGGATACCGACGAGATGGACCGCTTCGAGGAGGGTTCCATCCTGGTCACCGGCATGACCGATCCGGACTGGGTCCCCATCATGAAGAAGGCCTCCGCCATCGTCACCGACCACGGCGGGCGAACCAGCCACGCCGCCATCGTCAGCCGGGAGCTGGGAGTCACTGCCGTGGTGGGCACCGACAAGGCCACCGAGGTCCTCCAGGACGGCGAGGAGGCCACGGTTTCCTGCGCCGAGGGTGACCGGGGCTACGTGTACCAGGGCATCCTCGATTTCGAGGAGAAGGAGCTGGACCTGTCCGAGGTTCAGGATACCAAGACCCAGATCATGATCAACATCGCATCTCCCGCGGCTGCTTTCCGCTGGTGGTCCCTGCCCTGCCGGGGCATCGGCCTGGCCCGGATGGAGTTCATCGTCAACAACTTCATCAAGATCCATCCCATGGCCCTGGTACACTTCGACAGCCTGGAAGACAGGAAGGTGCAGGATGAGATCCAGGAGCTCACCCGGGGTTACCAGAACAAGAGCAAGTACTTCGTGGACCGTCTGGCCTTGGGCATCGCCCGCATCGGCGCCTCCCAGCATCCCGATCCGGTAATCGTACGCATGAGCGATTTCAAGACCAACGAGTATGCCGGCCTGATCGGAGGCAAAGGATTCGAGCCGGAAGAGGAGAACCCCATGCTGGGTTTCCGGGGCGCCTCCCGCTACTATTCGGATCGCTACCGGGAAGGCTTCGCCCTGGAGTGCCGGGCCATCAAGAAAGTGCGGGAAACGATCGGCCTCACCAACGTGTTGGTGATGATCCCCTTCTGCCGCACCCCGGAGGAGGGGAAAAAGGTGCTCGAGGTGATGGCCGATAACGGACTGGTCCAGGGGAAAGAGGGGCTTCAGGTGTACGTCATGGTGGAGATCCCCACCAACGTGGTCCTGGCCGACGAGTTCGCCGAGATCTTCGACGGATTCTCCATCGGCACCAACGACCTCACCCAGCTGGTGCTGGGGGTGGACCGGGATTCGGAGGAGTTATCGGCTCTCTTCGACGAACGCAACCAGGCGATCAAGACGTTGATCCGCCAGCTGATCGAGACCGCCCACCGGCACGACATCAAGGTGGGGATCTGCGGGCAGGCCCCGAGCGACCACCCCGACTTCGCCGCCTTCCTGGTGGAGGCGGGGATCGACTCCATGTCCCTCAATCCGGACAGCGTGCTCGACGTGATCGAGAAGGTACATCAAATGGAGAAGGAGATGAAATCATGAAAGTCAAATTGGTTGTATTGATAATCC
>Ga0180437_10001039_pt1 | contig 49103 bp, 32 predicted proteins | sample SS_ome_4_FD_132410 | JGI IMG/M metagenome (GOLD analysis project Ga0180437, IMG submission 132410) | Hypersaline lake sediment archaeal communities from the Salton Sea, California, USA - SS_3_D_1 metaG | ecosystem: Environmental > Aquatic > Non-marine Saline and Alkaline > Hypersaline >... | reverse complement strand
GCCGGAGTTCGCCACCGCCCTGCGCGTGGAGCGCGGCGTGGTGCCCACCGACTGGATGGACTCCCTTGCCGCGAAGGTGGTGAACGTTGCGCAGAGCGACTCGGTCCTGGCGGCCGCCATCAGCGACGACCGCGTCCGCAAGACCCAGTGGTACCGGATGTCGACCCCGGAGGGCGCGATGGACAGGCTGAAGGAAGACCTGGTGGTCCGTCCGCTGCCCGGCAGCAGCGGACAGGTCGCCGTCAGCCTGACGGGCACGAACGCGAAGGAGCTTCCGGAGATCGTCAACGCGGTGGTGGAGGCGGCCGCCGAGTCCAGCAGGGAGTTCGCGACCAGCGAGACCCGGGCCCGGATCGCCAGGCTGGTGGACATGCAGGAGACGCTCGCGAAGCAGCGCGACTCGATCCGGGAGGAGAAGGCCCGGCTGCTTCGGGACGCCGACGTGCCGGACATGCTGGAGCGGACGAACGTCCTGACGATGCGGCTGCACAGCCTGGCGGCGCAGGTGGAGGCGGCCGAGGCCCAGTACGCCCAGGCCAACGCCTCGGTCGATCTGGTGAAGAAGCAGATCCAGAGCGGTCAGGTCGCCTCGCTGCCGGCGGTGCTCCAGTCGCTGGACCTGGACCCGGCCCTCCGGTCGCTGCGGACGACGCTGATGAACTTCCGGTCACAACGGGAGAACCTGAAGCGCCGCTTCGGCGACCGCCATCGCACGATGCGGGCCTTCGAGGACCGCGTCAAGGCCCTGGAGGGGGAGGTCGCCTTGCGGGAGAAGACCCTTCTGGACGGCCAGGTCGCCGCGATGATGGCCAACGCCGAGGCCAGGAAGGCCATCATCCTGAAGGACCTGACGCAGCGTCGGGAGCAGTACCGTTACGTGGACGTCAGCGTCCGCGGGCTGCGGGCGACCTACGCCAGCTACAACGAACTCAGCGACCGGGAGAACGACCTGAAGCAGAACCTCGAGCAGATCGGCGGGCGGTTGGTGGACTTGCAGATCGTCGCCAGCGCCAACCGTCCTTTGCAGGTTCGGCACCCGGCGGGCACGCCCCGCGAGCCGTCGATGCCCCAGTGGAAGTTCATGCTGCCGGTGGGCTTTCTGGTGGGCCTGATCCTGGGGTTCGGCCTGGCATTCGGCCTGGAGTTGATTCCCACGTCGATCCGGGGCCCGTCCGACATCGCCCGGCGCGTCGATCTGCCGATGCTGGGGATGGTTCCCCACGAGGACGACCTGGAGGAGGAGATCGGCGAGCTGCGGATGGCGTTTTCGGCGCATCCGAACAGCCTGCTGAGCGAGGCGTTCCGCCGGATCCGGACGTGCCTGCGCTTCAGCGGCCCGGCCAGTCAGCGCCGCTCCCTGCTGATCACCAGCCCCCTGCCCGAGGACGGGCGGACCACCGTGGCGCTGAACCTCGCCGCCAGCATCGCCAGAGGCGGGCGCAAAGTGCTCGTCGTCGACGCCAACTTCCGCCAGCCCGCCATCCATCGCCTCTTCCCCGATTGCCCCCAGGCCGGGCTCAGCAGCGCGCTGGTCGGGCAGGCCGACTGGCGGCAACTGGTCAGCGAGGTCGAGCCGAACTACAGCGTGATCGCCGCCGGCCCGCTGCCTCCGAACCCCTCCGAGCTGCTCGGCTCGGAGCAGATGGGCACGGTCATCGCCGAGATGGTCTCCGAGTACGACCAGGTGCTCTTCGACGGCGCGCCGTGCCTGCTGGTCACCGACGCCTCGACGCTGAGCACGCTGGTCGACGGGGTCGTCCTCGTCGTCCGCGCCGGGGCGAACACCTTCGGCATCGTGCAGAGAACGAGGGAGATGCTCAGCCGCATCGGCGCCCACGTCGTCGGCGTGGTCCTCAACGGCGCCCGCGCGATGGCCGGCGGGTACCTGCGGAAGAACTACGACGCCTTCTACGAGTACCAGGAGCAGGACCAGGCCCAACTGCCGGAGAAGTAGATCGCCTGCCTGCCGGCACGCCGCGGTGGCCGCCGCACATCACAGACGGACCTCGGGCCGCGACCTTCGGGTCGCGGCCCGTTGCGTTGCCTCCGTCCGAGGCCCGGCCCGCCTCCCGAGGCCGGGCCAGCAGGAGCGGGGCGGGCCGATGCGCCCGGCCGGGGCCGGCCGGGTCAGAGCTTCCAGACCAGATCGACCTGGGTGGTGATGTCCTCGACGCCCTTGGTCGGCCCCCAGATGTCCTCGGTGAAGAAGACCTTTGCGCCGACGACAAGGAAGTCGGTGAGGTTGTACTTGCCTCCGATGACGTGGCCCTTGGTGTTGGAGCCTCGGAAGTCGCTGTCGTTCAGGACTCTCGGCGTGGAGAAGGCCTCGATATAGGCCCACTTGTACCCGACGGACCAGTCGCCCTTCTTCTTGTTCTTCCCGGCCTTCACGCCAAATGCGCACGCCTGCTCCTGGCTGCCGTCGGGCGTCTTGTCGCTGTCGCAGTTGTACAGGATGTCGGAGTAGACGCTGATCGGGAGCCCGCCGACGGCGAAGCCGAGCTTGTTGGTCAGGTTGATCACCTCATACGACTCTCCCGCCAGCACCAACTCCATGTGATCGTAGTCGTAGTACGTCACGGCGCACGTGTGCTTCACGCCGTCGGCGATCTGCCAGTTGAAGCCGAGCTGGTACGTCCACAGGTCCGTGTCGTGCGCGTTCAAGGCCACGCCCCGGCGTTCCTCGATGATGAAGTAGCCGATGTTGGCGAAGGGCTCAAACGGGCCGAACGCGTGCTTGAAGGCCGCCACGAACCCCTCCGGGTTGACGTCGCTGTCCCAGATCACGTCGGTGTGCACCAGCGGGTTCTTCATCTTCCCGCCGATGATCGTCAGGTCCTTCAGCCAGTTCGGGCGGTAGATGGCATACGCCAGGTCGATCCAGAGGTCTTTCTCGCTGAAGACGTTGTCGAAGGTCTGGTTCGTGGACGTCGCGCCCGGCGTGTCGCCGCTGGCCAGCCGGAACCCGACCTCGAACTGCTTGTCCAGCAACGTCTTGACGAATCCGAACCGCAGGCGGAAGCGCGCGCGGTTCCGGTTCTTGCGCCGATGGTCCGTCGCGTCCTCGTCACACTCGCCCTGGTACCGCAGGCGCAGGTCGGCGTAGAACTTCAGGTTCTCCAGCCACGTCGGCATCGCCGATCGCTCCCCCGCGTCGGCGGCCATCCGCCTGGCCGTCTGAACCAGATCGACCTGCTGTCTGGCCACCTGGTCCTCCAATTCGGCCAGGCGGTTGCCTTGGTCTCTCAGGCGCATCTTCAGCGCCTGGATCGTCGTGGTCAGCTCATCGACGGTGGGTTGCTGCTGTGCCGGCGCCGCCGCCGCGGCGGCCAGCACCGACAAAAGGGCCCATATCGACAGTTGTTTCATGCTGCGCTCCTTACCGGTTGCCTCGAGTAGGCCCGCCCCGCCCAGCCGGGGCAGGCACGCCAATCGACTGGAGCGCAATTCTCCCCTCTGCCCTTTTAGCGGGTGTGAGTGGGCTGCGAATACGGCGCGAAGATGTTCCCCCTCGCCCCACGGTCACCGGCCGGCGTCGCGGAACGCCTCGGCGTGGCGGACGATGTCGCCGGTCTTCAGGAAGATGATGTCCTCGGCGATATTTGTGCAGAGGTCCCCGATCCGCTCCATGGCCTTGGCGAGGTTGATGACGGTCATCGCCTTCTCGGCCCCGCCGGAGCCTCGGCCGGACGCGTCCAGGACCGATCGGACCAACTGGCGGTAGTCCTCGTCGATCTGCACGTCGGCCTCGATGATCCGTCGGGCCGTCTGGGCCTCCGAGACGCCCAGCATGCGGCAGGTCCGGCCCAGGATCGCCTGCGTGTCGTCTCTCAGCCGCCCGAACGGGCCGCTGTCGCCCAACGTCAGCCCCCCCTCCACGACGTGTTTGACCCGACGCCCGATGCTCGCGCCGAGGTCGGCGATCCGCTCGAGGTCGTTGTTGATCTTGATGATCGTGCAGATCGTCCGCAGGTCGATCGCTGCCGGCTGGTATAGCGCCAGCAGCCGGATGCACTCCTGCTCGATCTCGACTTCCTCCCGGTCGATGATCGCGTCATTGTGATCGACGGCCAGGCCCGCCTGGACGTCGGACTCCTCCACGGCCCGCAGCGCGTCGATGACCGCCTGTTCGACGCGCATGGACATGTGATCGAGGCGAAGGACGAGCTGGTCGAGGCGTTTCTGTAACTCGGACATGTCCGTTCCCGTCAGCCGAATCGGCCGGTGATGTAGTCCTCGGTCTGTTGCTCGACCGGATTGGTGAAGATATCGCCCGTCAGCCCGCACTCGATCAGATCCCCGAGGTAGAAAAACGCCGTCCGGTCGCTGACCCGCGCCGCCTGCTGCATGTTGTGCGTGACGATCACGATCGTGTACGTCCGCTTCAGCTCGGCGATCAGCTCCTCGATCCGCCCCGTCGCCACCGGGTCCAGCGCCGAGCAGGGCTCGTCCATCAGCAGCACCTTCGGGCCCGTCGCCAACGCCCGCGCGATGCACAGCCGCTGCTGCTGGCCGCCCGACAGCGCCAGCGCGCTCTTGCGGAGCTCGTCACGGACCTCCTCCCACAAGGCCGCGTCCACCAGGCAGCGCTCGACGATCTCGTCCAGCTCCACGCGCCGGCGAGTGCCCTTCAGCCGAGGCCCGTACGCGATATTGTCGTAGATGCTCTTGGGGAACGGGTTCGGCCGCTGAAACACCATGCCCACCTGCTGGCGGAGGTTGACCAGGTTGGTCCGCCGGTCGTAGACGTTGTGCCCGTTGACCTCCAGCCGCCCCTCGGCGCGGGCGGCGGGCACGAGGTCGTTCATCCGGTTGATGCTGCGCAGGAACGTGCTCTTGCCGCACCCGCTGGGGCCGATGATCGCCGTGACCGACCGCGGGTAGATCTCCAGGTTGATGTCCTTGACGCCCGCCTTCTCGCCGTAGAAGAGGCTGAAGTCGATCGAGCGGATCACCGCCGCGGGCACACCGGCGGGCGGGGTCTCCCTGCACGCCGCCTCGGCCGCCGCCGGGCGGGGCGGGCTCGGCCTGTCCGTCAGCATCGCCGCCGCGTCCACTTCGTCTGTCATCTCGGTCTCGGTAGTCAGAAGGTTCATGTTCTTATCGGGGGCTATGCGCCGCGGAGCCTCTTGCCGATCCGCCACCGGATGACGATGGCCGCCGTGTTCAGCAGCAGCACCAGCAGGATCAGCGCGAGGATCATGCCGAACTGGTTGTGAGGCACCTTCGCGGCCAGCCGGTCTCCCACGGCCAGATCGTAGCTGCCGTACGACAGCGTTCGCGTCGGCTGGGTGATGTTCCAGTTGAGCTTGCCGACGGCGACGGCGGCGGTGAACAGGATCGGCGCGGTCTCGCCGGCGGCCCGGCTCATCGAGAGGATCACGCCGGTGAGGATTCCGGGCAGGGCGGCCGGGAACGTGACGGTGACGAACGTCCGCAGCGCCCCGGCCCCCAGGGCGAGCGAGGCCTCCCGGTAGCTTGCGGGGACGGCGCGGATGGCCTCCTCGCTGGCGCGGATGACGATGGGCAGCACGAGCACGCCGAGCGTCATCGCCCCGGCGAGGATGCTCGATCCGTTGGACAGCCCGAGCCCGGGCAGCATCCACAGCACGAAGCAGGCCAGCCCGAACAGCCCGAAGACGATGCTCGGGACGCCCGCCAGCGTGTTGATGCAGGTTCGCAGCACGCGGACGAGCGGCCCGCCGCGCGTGCACTCGACGAGATAGGCCGCCGTCGTCACGCCGGTCGGCACGGCCAGCAGCATCGACAACGCCGTCAGCAGCAGCGTGCCGACCGCCTCGGGCCCGACCCCGCCGAAGAAGTGCCCCGGCGGGCTGTCGTCGATGAAGTACTGCCAGTACACCGTCGACTGCGGCAGCATCATCTCCTCGAGGTCCCTCTCGATCAACGGGAACAGCCCCGCCAGCTCCGTGCCCGCGAAGACCTCCTCCCGCCGCGTGCGGACCTTCCTCATCGGCCTGCCCGCCCCGTCGGAGACCCACTGCTCGGCCCAGAGCAGCTCGTCCAGCAGGGCGGTGGCCTGATCCCACCGCGTCGCGCCGTAGCGGAACTGCGACAGGTCCGGCACGGGCTGACCGGGCCTCGGGCCCAGCAGCAGCCCGATCGTCTCGCGAACCGACGCCAGCGGGTCGGCGTACTTCTCGCGAAGCGACATGTCCAGCCGGGCCGCGACCTCTTTGTACCTGGCTGCCATTCGAAAGAACTCCCCGGCCGCCGTGTGCGCCAGGGCCTCCCGTTCGGGCGACTCGAGCACGTCGGCGAGGCGCGCCAACGCCGCGTCGGCCTCGTCGGCCTCGTAGGCGTCGAGCAGGGCGTTGCGGAGCTTCTTCGCGCGGCGCCGCATCCGCCGGCTGTCGGACTCGCCGATCGCGCCCGCTTCGACCCGGTTGGCCAGTTGGGCCTCGTACTGGCGGAGGACCTCCTTGGCGCGTTGGGCGGGCCCGGACGTGTCGATCCCTTCGCTGAACCGGTCGAGCAGGTCGTAGACCTTCTGCCGGGCGGCGTGGGCGCGGTCGAGCTCGTCCGCCACCGCTTCGGCGTCGCCCCGGTGCAGCTCGCCCAACTGCATCCGCCTGAACTCGACCGTCGCGTCGAAGAAAACCGCGTCGCTGCCCCGCCAGATGATCGGGCCGAGGATCAACACCAGCGCCGCCGCCATCAGCAGCACCGCCAGGCCCGAGGAGGCCGTGAACAGCTTGTCCAGGATGCGGCGCACGAGCGTTCTCACTTGGCGCCCCCCTTCGCCGCCCGCCGGCCCCGGACCAGCAGCAGCTCGCTGACGATGTTCAGCCCGAACGTGATCGCCAACAGCAGCAGCCCGATCGCGAACAGACCGTGGTAGTGGACGGAGCCCTTGACGGTCTCTCCCATCTCGCCGGCGATGGTGGCGGTCATGGTGCGGACGGACTGGCTGAGGTCCCACCAGGGGGAGGGGACCTGGCTGGCGTTTCCGGAGGCCATCCAGACGACCATGGTCTCGCCGACGGCCCGCATCATGCCGAGGACGACGGCCGCGAAAATGCCGTTCCTGGCGGCGGGGACCACGACGGTGACGATCGCCTCGGCCCGGGTCGCGCCGAGGGCGTAGGCGCCCTCACGGACCTCTCGCCCGACGGCGGTCAGGGCGTCTTCGGCGATGCTGACGATCGTGGGGACGGCCATCACCGCCAGGATCACCGAGGCGTTCAGCGCGTTCGTGCCGGTCGGCAGCGACAGGTGCTCCTGCATCCACGGGGCCAGCACCAGCACCGCGAAAAAGCCGTACGCCACCGACGGGATCGCCGCCAGCAGCTCGATGGCCGGCTTGATCATCTGCCGCAGGCGGAACGGGACGATGTCGCTGAGAAACACCGCCGCCAGCAGCCCGACCGGCACGGCCAGCACCAGCGCACCGGCGGTCACGTAGACCGATCCGAGCACCATCGCCAACGCGCCGAAGACCGGCGGCTCGGCCTTGGGATACCACGACGTGCTGGTCAGAAGCTCCCCGGTTCGCTCGCCCGTGAAGAACGGCAACGCCTCCTTGACGATGAACACGAAGATCATCGCGACGGCCAGCACGCTGGTCAGCGCTATGCCCAGCAGGAGGCTCCGTCCGACGCCTCGCAGCACCCAGCCGCCGAGGTCCTGGCGGGCCGACAGCAACAGCGGCCGATCGAAGCCGGCCGCCGTGGCCCTCCGTTTCGCCGCTGCGGTCGTTGGCGTCATGCCGTCGCGTCCTCCGGTGTCGCCTCGCCGGGGGTCAATACTCGGTCACCGGGACGAAGCCCTTGGCCTCGATGATCTCCTGGCCTCGCTCGGAGAGGTGGAAGGTGCACAGGGCGTGGACGATCGAGCCGAGCTTCGGGTAGCCGGCCGTGAAGAAGAACAACGGCCTCGCCACCGGGTAGGTGCCCTTGGCGATGGTCCTGCGGGTCGGCAGGACCCCGTCGATCTTGAGGGCCCGGACGTGCCTGTCGACGAAGCCGAGCCCGACGTAGCCGACGGCGCCCACGGTGGTCTTGACGCGGGCGTAGGCCTGTGGGTTGGAGTTGACGTACTCGGTGCCCGCGGCCATCTTCTCCTTCTTCATCACCAGCTTGTGGAACGTCTCGTACGTTCCGGAAGAGGTGTCGCGGCTGATGACGACGATCTTGGCGTCCGGCCCGCCGAGCTGCTTCCAGTTGGTGATCTCGCCCTTGTAGATGCTCCGGACCTGCCCGGTCGTCAGCTCCTTGACGGGGTTGGACGGGTGTACGACCACGCAGACGCCGTCCATCGCCACCGCGTGCGCGACGGGCATCCTGCCGTTGTCGACGGCCTTCTTGAACTCGGCCGGCTTCATGAAGCGGCTCATCGTCGCCACGTCGCACCGGCCGTCCACCAACGCCGCCGCCCCGTCGCCGCTGCCGGTCTTCTTGACCGTGATCGAGACGTTCGGGTGGATCCGCCCGAAGGCCTCCGCGAATGCGTCGGCGATCGGCCCGACCGTCGTCGAACCCTCGATCTGCACCGTTCGGACCTCACCGGCCGCCATCACCGAATCGCCGCCCAGCCACACCGCCGCCGCCATCATGCCGATCGCCAGCGCGACGCTCGTGGCCATGTCCACTCCTCTCGCCAGGCTCTTCTGCCTTCTCATCGCCGTGGTCTCCTGCTGAGTCGCCTCGTCTTGTCCGCCACGTCGGCGGGCCATCTGGGATACTCGATACCCGAGCCGCGTCCACATCGTGCGAAGAGGCGTTGGTGGTTCGCTCGAATGTCTATTGCGCCTCTCACTAACAGTATGCCCCGGGCGCATTAAGCGACCCTTGGGGGCGTGTGAAGAATGCGCCAGGATTGCCCCGCCCCGCTGTCCGCCCCGCGGGGGCGCCCCGACGGGGACGGGCTGATGGGCCGACAGAAGACTACCCCGACCGGAGAGATTCGTGACATGGGCGGCGTGAACCGACGAATGAAAGCCCCCGCCGTCCGGAGCGGACGCGCGGGGGCTCCATTCTGGGCGCTCCAGCGGGTGGAGGGGTGTCAGCGATCCAGTGCCGCGCGGCGGGGTGTCCAGTCGCGCCGGGCCTGCGGTCGGCCTCGTGCGCCTCGGGGCCCTCCCGACGCCTGCGCCGCGTCGTCGTCATCGGCCCGACCGGCCTCGTTGACAACCGTCGGGCCGTCCTTCCCGAGGATCTCCCCAAGCGTCGCCCACATCTTGATCTGCCACTTCTCTTTCATCGGTGGCGCTCCCATCTGGGGCCGGTCCAAATCCACGGCTTCACTCACATTCTCCGGTTCCTGCGCTATGCTGGTGTTGGCATGGCGCTAAGATTGCGCTAAGGTTGCTCTCTGCCTGCAACGTCGGCCTCCGCGGCGGACCACTTCGCCGAAGGACCGCCCTCCAGGCCGGTCGGCAGCGTCGCCGCCGGGCGCGAGCCCTTGGGCGTGTGAAGAATGCGTTAGGATTGCTCGGCCCTATTGCCCGCCCGGCGTGGCCGTCGCTACAATGGCGCGCATATGGCTCGCAAGAAGATCGTGCTGGTGGAAGACGAGCGAGACATGGCCGAGCTGGTGGCCCTGCGGCTCCAGCGCGAGCACTTCGACGTGGAGGTCGCCTACGACGGGGCTCACGGGCTCGACCGGATTCGGTGCCGGCCGCCCGACCTGGTCCTGCTGGACATCATGCTGCCTGGCATGAGCGGGACGGACGTCCTTCGCGAGATTCGCAGCGATCCGCGGACCTCCACCGTGCCCGTGATCATGCTCACCGCCCGCAGCGAGGACGTCGACGTCGTCGTCGGGCTCCAGCTCGGGGCCGACGACTACGTCACCAAGCCGTTCAGCATGTCCGTGCTGCTGGCGCGGGTCACGGCCGTGCTGCGGCGCGTCGAGGGGCCCCCGGCCGGAACGGGCGTCCTGAAGGCCGGGCCCATCCTCGTCGACCAGGACCGTCACCGCGCATCGGTCGACGGGCGCGCGATCGCCCTGACGCCGACGGAGTTCCGCCTGCTGGTGGCGATCCTCGCCGCGAAGGGGCGCGTCCTGGCCCGCGACCAGTTGATCGACCAGGCGCTCGGCATGGACGCGGTGGTGACCGACCGGACGATCGACGTGCACATGGCTGCCCTGCGGAAGAAACTCGGCGAGGCCAAGAACCGCATCCGAACCGTCCGGGGCGTGGGCTACCAGTTGGGAAGCGAGGACGATGAAGAGTCATAGCTTCTTCACGAAGCTGCTGCTGGGCAACCTGCTGCTGATCGTCATCCTGGTGGCCGTCGGGGGGCTGGTGTCGTTCAGCCGGATCAACCGAGACTACCTCGTCGAACGGGAGGCCGACCAACGCCGCACCACGCGAATGGCCGCCCGGTTCCTCGAGCTCATCTGGGCGGACACGGGCGGGGCGGTCGAGCGGATCGATCGCGAGTGCAAGCGGCTTCTGGTCGAGCCGCCGATGCGGCTGACGGTGATCGCCGCCGACGGGCGGGTGCTGGGCGACAGCGAGGCGGACCCCGCGGCGATGGAGAACCACGGCACGCCCGACCGGCCGGAGATCACCGAGGCCGTCGCCGGACGCAGCGGGCGCCACGAGCGCCGCAGTGAGACGCTCGGCGTGCAGTACCGTTATCTGGCCGACCCGATCTGCCACGGCGGGCGCGTCGTCGGCGTCGTTCGCGTCGCCATGCCCGTCGTCGCCATCGTTCGCAGCCAGGACTTCATCCGCAAGGGGCTGCTCTGGGCCGCCCTGGCCGCCGTGGTCGTCGCCGGCGTCCTGGCGGCGCTGCTGAGCTGGCTCTGGTATGCCCCGCTTCGCGAGATCGCCCACACCGCGCGGACCCTGGCGGGCGGCGACCTCTCCCAGCGGGCGGCCATCTCCGGCTCCGGGGAGCTGCGCCAGCTCGCCCGCGCGCTGAACGAGATGCGCAACAGCCTGTCGGCCCACATCGAGCAGATCGCCGCCCAGCGGGAGAACCTGGCGATGATCGTCGAGAACCTCCGCGAGGGCGTCATCGGCCTCGACGGCAAGGGGCAGATCCTGCTGATGAACGACGCCGCCAGGGGGCTGCTGGCCACCGGAGACGGGCAGGTCGTCGGCGAGCCGTTCCAGACCTTCGTCCGCATCGCCCAGGTCGTCGACGTGTACAACGAAGCGGCCACGGGCAAGCGACCGGTCGGCCGGCAGATCGAGGCCGACATCGCCGGGCGCAGGTGCGTCTTGGACGTCCACGCCTTGCGACTCGCCGAGAGCGCCCCCGAACGCCTCGCCGTCCTGCTCGTCGTCCGCGACGTGACCGAACTGGTCCGCATGGCGTCGGTCAAGGCCGAGTTCGTCGCCAACGCCTCCCACGAGCTGCGAACGCCCCTGGCGACGATCCGGGCCGCCGTCGATTCGCTGGCGTCCGTGGAGGGGCCCGTCGACGACCAGACGGCGAGGCTGGCGGTGATCCTCGACCGCCACACTCGGCGGCTGGAGGAGATGACCAGCGACCTGCTGAGCCTCCACCGCGTCGAGTCGTCCCGCCACACGCTGCGCCCGGAGCCGATCGAGCCGGCCGGCCTGACGGGCTGGGTCCGCGACAACTACGCCGAGCAGGCCGAGCAGAAGGGTGTTTGCCTGGCGGCTTCCTGCCCCGAGCAGCTTGCCCCCTTCACCGCCGACGCGACGCTGATCGAGCTGATCTTGCAGAACCTCCTGGACAACGCGATCAAGTTCACCCCCCCTGGCGGCGAGGTGAGCTGCCGAATCGACGCCGAGGGCCCGGGCGTGGCGATTCGCGTTCGCGACACGGGCTGCGGCATCCCGCCGGAGATGCAGGACCGCGTCTTCGAGCGGTTCTTCCAGGCCGACACGGCCCGCAGCGGCGAGCCGCGCGTCCGCGGGACGGGGCTGGGCCTGGCCATCGTCCGCCACGCCGCCGAACGCCTCGGCGCGAGCGTCGACCTCCAGAGCACCCCCGGCAAAGGGACGACCGTCACCGTCACGGTGCCCCCTCGCGAGAAGCCGTAGCCGTAGCGGCGGGGGGCCGCCCGTAGGGTGTGCAGCTTGGCTGCACACGCGTCGCCTTGCAGCGCCGAGAAACGGGGATAGGCACCTGCGCTGGCGGTCCGGAGCCCGTCCCCGTCTCCCTTCGCGTCTCCGCAGGCAGATCAGCCGCCCGTCGGCGCCGCGCCCACCTTCGCCGGGTCGACGTCTTTGGCGCCGAGCTTGACGGCGATGCGGGCGAGGGCCTTCAGGCCCGACCGTTCGGCGGACCGGGCGGCGGTCAGGGCTCCGACGGCCTTCCGCCGCCGGGCCGGTTCGGCGAGCCGGCGGTTCATCGCCTCCTTGTCGTTCAGCTCGAACGGAAACGCCTCCGCCACCGCCTTCAGGCTGTCGGCGACGATCCTGTACTGCTTGATCGCCTCGTCGAACTCCGGATTCAGCTTCGCCTCGGCCAGCTTCGTGCGGGCCTCCTCGAGGAACGCGACGGCGTGGCGGCGGCACTCGGCCCAGCACTGGGCGTTGTAGGCGTGCCCGAAACCGACGACCTTGTCCGTCCGGATCAGCTCGGCGTTGCCGAGGGCGGCGATCCACACGTCATAGCCGCCCAGCCCGCTGTGCCACTTCTCGTTGTCGAACACGCCGCCGGCCAGGCCGACCGCGAAGCGCAGCGCCTCGCGGACGACGACGCGGTCGTCGGCCGCCTCGGAAGGGCGGACGCTCTTGATGTTCGCCCACCCGATCTCCGTCACGCCGAGCTGAGAGTGGTGCTTCTTACCGACCTTCCCGCCGAAGTCGCGGAACAGGTAGTTGCCCCCCCCGTCGTAGCCGAAGACGACGTACCACTCGGGCACGGCGAGGTCCCAGCCGAAGCAGGGCATCCCGCCGTCGATCGCCGACCGGGTCGCCTGCCAGATCTTCTGCCTCTCGACGGCGAAGTCGCTGCCGTCCTTGTGGGCCTCGTGGCCTTCGACGTTCAGGCCGACGTTCTTCGCCAGCCGGTCGCACTCGTGCGCCGGCCAGGCCGTCGGGCCCGACGGGCAAATCGCCTCGTGGATGTTCAGCGCGAACGCGTGCCCGCTGCCCCCGTAGATCCACGCCGGCGAGGCGCCCGTGTTGAGGTAGTCGGCGCACCCGATCAGGCAGCCCATGTGCGTCATCCACGCGGGCCTGGCGTTCAGCCCGTCCAGTTGCCTCTCCGACCCCGGCGCGCCCCGGTCGTCGCTGGTCATTCTCCACGCTCCTTTGTCCGCCGGCTGCTCGGCGCAGCCGATCGCCAGGGACGCAATCAACGGCAGCCCGGCCCACCATCGAATCGTCGTCTTCATGGTTGTCTCCTCAGAGCAAGCAGTGGCCGCGGCGCCGCCGTCCCGGTTATACTATTCCCGCCCCAATGACGATAGACTGACGGCCCGTCAAGCAGGACGTGCTACGGATCGCCCCGGATCGTGGACGGAGGTGCCCTGATGTCGTACCGATGGTTGAGTTGGGTCGTTGCCGTGCTGTTGGGCCTGGTTGGAGCCGCGTCGGCGCAAGGCAAGGACGAGAGGCCCGCGCCCGCCCGGCCGCGCACGGCCAGGCTGTTCGTCCGCCTCGTCGGCTCGCGGAGCAACGCGCCGATCCTGCCCAAGACGCGATCGGCGTGGACGCAGGACCGGCAGGTGCGCACGGGCACGACGGGCATGAGCGACCTCGGGTTCACCGAGTATCCGTTCTGCTCCGGCGTGATGGACTTCACGTTCGTCCAGCGGCACGCGATCTACCCGCGGCTGATCTCCGGCGCGGTCGCCGACTTGAGCATCGTCAACACCGCCGACGTCGTCGCCGACTACGTCTACGAGCCCGACGCCTGCGTCTGGGGGCTGACCGGGCGCGAGCTCGTCCAGACCTTCACCGCCACCACCGACGAGCTGGTCGGCGCGACGCTGATGGTCGCCTCCGACGTCTGCACGCTGCGGGCGTCGATCGTCGAAGGCGGCGCGGGCGGGCGGCAGATCGGGCCGACCAAGACGCTGACCAGCGGCTCGTCGATGGTATGGGGCACGGCCGAGTGGGAGGCCGGGCAAGTGCCGCTGACCCCCGGGCGAACGTACGGGCTTCGGCTGCGGCGCGAGGACGGCAAGGCCTGGACGCCGTATCTGCATTCGACCGGCAACGCGTACGACGGCGGGCTGCTGTACGTGGACGGCCTGCCCCGGCCGGGCAGCGACCTGGCGGCATGGATCGTCGAGGCGCCGCCCGACCTGCGGCGGGCGACGGTCGTCGGCGCCGACGACGGCGGGTGGGTCCACCGGACGAAGTCCGTCACGTTCGCCCCGCGGACGCCGAACGTCCGGCTGATCACGCTGACGGTCTGCCCGGTATCGGCCGACGAGATCGGCGGGGGGCACGGCGAGTTGGCGATCCTCGTTCGCTCGGCCGACGGGAAGGTCGTCGCCGGTCCGAAGCGGTGCCTGTCGACCGGCCCGGAGCAGCGCGAGCACACGGCACACTTCCTGTTCGCGCGGGGCGAGCTGAACGTCGAGCCGGGCCGCCCCTACGCGATCGAGGCCTGGCCCGTCGCCCACACGCGGAAGACGCTCCCGCCGCTGCGCGGGGAGGACCTTCGCCCGCGGGACATGCGTGCCCGCGTCTACGGCGAGCCGACCCCCGGCGCGCTGCCGGCGATCTACAACCTCAAGCGCCAGTTCGAGTCCGACAGCCGGCTGCGGCTGAGCTGGTCGGCCTCGCCCGCCTGCCCGGTCCGGATCGACAGCGCGGGCCCGGGCGTCAACAACGGCCTGGTCGTCAACGTCCCCGCCGGGCAGACGCAGATCACCATCCCGAAGTATTGGGCGGGGCACGAGTACGACATCCGCCTGACCGCGACGGGCCCGACCGGGCTTTCCTGGCGGACGCCGCTGTATCGCATCCGGATGCCTCGCAGCGACGTGAAGCCTCTCGTCCAGCCGGAGTATCCCGAGCAGTTCGTCACGCTCGCCCCGGCCCACCGGGCGGGCGCCCCGGCCCACCGCCTGCTGCGGTACCTCGAGCGCGTCGAGGTCGCCAACGGCGGCTTCGAGGACGGGCTGGCCGGTTGGCGCGTCACCGGAAGCGACCCGATCGCCGCCGCCGGCCCGCGAAAGGCCGTCGGCGTCAAGCGGGACAAGGCGATGGCCGGCTGGTCGATGCTCGCCGGCACGCAGCGGAAGCAGGTGTTCGCCACCTCCGCGCTGACGCGGAAGATCCCCACCAGGGAGGGGCACGTCTACGTCATGTCCGCGTGGGCCCACACCTCTGTCGAAGGCGGGCCGCGCGGCGATACGCGCGTGCGCCTCATGGTCGACCCCGCCGGCGGGGCGGACCTCGACGGGCCCAACGCCGGCCAGTGGTACTGGACCGACGGGCGATGGATGAGGCTCGAGCATCGCTGGCGGGCGGAGGCGAAGGAGGCGACCATCGGACTGGCGCTGTTCCGCTGGCGCGACCTGGACCGGGCCAGCGCGTACGTGGACGGCGTGACGGTCTGGGACCTCGGGACGGGCGCGCCCGGCGCGGGCGATCGGCCGGCCGGCCTGGCCGCCCGCCAGCCGCTGGTGCTCGCCGACGAGAAGGTCGAAGCCGACGACAAGATCGAGGCGCACCTCCGCGCTCCGCCGGGCTGCGTGATCACGGGCATCGGCAGCCGAGCGCACTACGACAACGTGACGACGATGTGGCTTCGCGTCCAGCCGCTGCTGTCGGGCGGCAAGCTCGGTCCGGTGGAGTATCTCCGCGGCGGCTGGGAGGCGGACGCCGGCCTGGAGGCGGCCATCGAGCTGCCCGACGGCTACGTGGCCACGGGCTTCGGCGCGCGGGCGGCCCCGGAGTGGGACGTCAAGAGCCTCGTCGTCTGGGCCCGCCCGCTGCGGGCGGACGGGACGCTGGGCGAGGAGAAGGAGTTTCGCGGCGGCATCGAGCCCGAAAAGGGCCCGGAGAAGCAGGTCCGCTGCGAGGCCGGGCGCGTCCTGACCTCCGCGGGCCTCAACTGCATGTTCAACGACATCAACGGCATCAAGGCGACGTCGGCCGCGCTGGTCCGGACCGCCACGGCGGACGCAAGCAAGCGATAGAACGCGGCTGGTCGTCAACCGCGGAGGGCGCGGCGTGGGCTCCCGTCGCAACCGGTGGCCCAGACGAACAAGCCGCGGCAGGGGCGGCCGTTATTGGCCCAAGGCGATCCGCCGAAGCCGGGGAGCCGTGGGGAACCTCTGGCCGAACGTTTTCGAGCGAGGCGAGGGGGGGATGTGTTGTACAATATGTGCCGCGTCGCCCGGCCGGTGGTTGGTCGTTGCCCCCCAAATGCCGGCGGCCCGGAGAGATGGTCCCTGTCCACAATCGGAGATTCTCGCCATGAGAGCCACCTGGTCTGTCGTGACGGCCGTGTCGACGGCGCTGGCGCTGACCGTGCCGGTCCGGGGCAAGCCCAAGACGGTGAAGGTGAAGATCGTCGTCGACAGCGAGCACGGCGGATACGAGGGGTGGCGGGCGATGGACGGCAACCCGCAGACGATGTGGCACACCGCCTTCGGGGGCGGCGAGACGAAGCACCCCCACGAGATCACCGTTGATCTGGGCAAGAGCTACGAGATCGCCGGCTTCGAGTACCTGCCCCGCACCGGTCGGACCAACGGGACGATCAAGGACTACGAGTGCTACGTAGGCGACAACGTGAAGAAGCTCGGCAAGCCGGTGATCAAGGGCGCGTTCGCCCGCAGCGGCGAAGACGACAAGGTGAAGTTCCTCGGCAAGGTCAGGGGCCGATACGTCAGGATCCGCGCCCTGTCGGAGGCGGGCGGGCGGCCCTGGACGTCCATCGCCGAGCTTCGCATTCTCGTTGACGGTGTGGTCTTCGTGTCCGACCGCAAGGGCTCCCGGGCCATCGGCGATCGGATCGCCTCGGCGCGGTTCCCCGAGGGCCCCAAGACCGAGCTCGAGCGCCAGCACGTCGCGCTGGAGTACGACATCCGCAACCGCGCCCGGTTCGCGCGGCATGGGCCGCAGGCGTGGCGGCAGGAGGCGATGATCCAGGCGTCGGACCGCGACCCGGCCGACGTCGTGATCCGGCGGACGGCGGCGCTGGTGGCGGACCTGAAGGCGATGCCCGGCTGCCCGGACCTGTCGGCCCGCGAGAAGCGTCTGGCCGAGCTGCGCGCGGCGAGCGAGGCTACGGACGTCAAGGACGGCGACGCCCGCTACAAGTTGTTCGCCGACGCCTGCAAGCTCCGCCGCAAGGTCGCCTTCTCCAACCCGCTGCTGGGCTTCGACGAGATCCTCTTCATCAAGCGCCACCGGTCGACGTTCAATCATATGTGCGATCAGTACTACGGCATCAACACTTTGCCCGGCGGCGGGCTGTACGTGCTGAGCGGCCCCTTCTCCGACAAGCCGGCCGTCCGCGACCTGCTGGCCGATTCCGTCGTCGAGCGCGGGCGGATGAAGGGCACGAAGCTGACCGACGGCTCGTTCCTCTCGCCCGACCTGTCCTTCGACGGACGGCAGATCGCCTTCGCCTACGTCGAGTGCACCGGCGACCGCAGGCACAACTGGCACACGGAGACCCACAAGCGAGGCTACTGGGAGCGGGGGCGGTGCTACCACGTCTTCCGCGTCAACGCCGACGGGACGGAGCTGGTGCAACTGACGGACGGGACGTGGAACGATTTCGACCCGTGCTGGCTGCCCAACGGGCGGATCGCGTTCATCACCGAGCGGCGAGGCGGCTATCTGCGCTGCGGGCGGGTCTGCCCGACCTACACGCTGTACGACATGGCCGCCGAGCCGGGCGACATCCGCCAGCTCAGCCCCCACGAGACCAACGAATGGCACCCGTCGGTGACCAACAACGGGCGGATCGTTTACACGCGGTGGGACTACGTCGACCGTCACGGCTGCACCGCCCACCTGCCATGGATCACCTCGCTCGACGGGCGCGACAGCCGGGCCGTCCACGGGAACTTCGCGCCGCGCCGCTCGCGGCCGGATATGGAGCTCGACGTCCGCGCCGTGCCCGGATCGCAGAAGTTTGTCGCCACCGCCGCCCCGCACCACGGGCAGGCGTTCGGGTCGCTGGTGATGATCGACCCGGACGTCGAGGACGACGACCTGATGTCGCCCGTCCGCCGCATCACGCCGGAGGTGGGCTTCCCCGAGAGCCAGGGCGGCTTGCAGGCCTACGCGACGGCCTGGCCGCTCAGCGAAGACTACTTCCTGTGCGTCTATGACCCGCTTGCCGCCTGCGGCAGGACCGGATCGGGCCGGCAGGGACGACGTGATTCGAAGAGCTTCAACTACGGCATCTACCTCGTCGACGCCTTCGGCAACCGCGAGCTGCTCTACCGCGATCCGGAGATCTCCTGCCAGAGCCCCCTGCCCTTCCGTCCCCGGCCGATGCCCGCATCGGCGCCGCCGAGGGTCGCCGAGGCCGACCGACCCGCGCCGAGCGAGAAGCTCACCGAGGCGACGATGGCCGTCATGAACGTCTACGACGGGCTGAAGGACTGGCCCGAAGCGACGAAGATCCAGTCCCTGCGGGTCTGGCAGATCCTGCCGATGTCCATGCCCTCCGGCGGCCCGCCCCACGAGATCGGGCTTCGCCTGCCGTCCGGGCGCGACTCGGTCATGCTCGCGCGGTACGTGCTCGGGACCGTGCCGGTCGAGTCGGACGGGTCGGCCCACTTCCACGTGCCGGCCGACAGGGAGCTGTTCTTCCAGGCCCTCGACGAGCGCGGGCTGGCCGTCCAGTCGATGCGGTCGGCGACGTACGTGAAGAAGGGCGAGCGGCTGGTCTGCCAGGGCTGTCACGAGCGGCGCCACCGGGCCCCGGCCGTCCCCGGGGCCGTCCCGCTGGCGCTGCGGCGCGGGCCGTCGCGTCTGGCCGGCGACGTGGACGGGACGAACCCGTTCAGCTATCCGCGCCTCGTCCAGCCGGTGCTCGAGAAGCACTGCGTCGGCTGCCACAAGAAGAACGCCGCGAAGAAGGCCCCCAACCTCGCCCGCGAGCCGATCGGCAAGGGGCGGGCCCGATGGTACGCCTCCTACGCCAGCCTCGCGCCGAAGTACGGCTTCTGGAATTACGGCAACGGCCACCGGACCATCCCCGGTCAGTTCGGCGCCCGCGCGTCGAAGCTCTACCAGATGCTCGAGAAGGGCCACCACGACCTGAAGCTTCCCGCCGAAGATCTCCACCGCATCACGTTGTGGCTGGACTCGTGCTCGGTCTTCTACGGCGTCTACGAGAAGGACCGCGGCGAGGCCCAGCTCCGCGGCGAGATCGTCAAGCCCTCCCTGGAGTGACGGCGGCCGTTCACAGCGGGCCGACCTGTCGCCGGCGGCGGGCGGAGGTGACGGCAGGCGCGGGGAGGATCGTCAGCCGGCCGCGGCGGCGCAGGCGGCGGACGAAGTGCAGCTCCCCGGCGATCGGCAGCTCGGGCAGGCCCCCGAGTTCGTTGAAGACGCCTCTTCGCACGAACAGCGCTTGATCGCCGCAGGGCATGTGGAGACGGCGGGCGCGGAAGCGAACGAGGCGCCGGAGGATCTCCATCACGACCCCGGGCTCGTCCGTGCGGTGCTCGAAGGCGCCGCCGACGCATCGCGGGTCGGCGAGGGCGTCGAAGACGTGGTGGACGTAGCCGGCCGGCAGCGTCCTATCGGCGTGGAGCAGCAGCAGCACGTCGGCCATCGCGGCGCGGGCGCCGAAGTTCTGCTGGACGGCGCGCCCCGGCGGGCAGGTCAGCACGCGGGCGCCGGCGCGAGCGGCCAGGTCGGCCGTTCCGTCCCTGCTCCCGCCGTCGACGACGAGGACGTCCACGTCCTCCCCGCGGGCCGACGCGACGGCCGCCTCGATGCTCGCCGCCTCGTTCAGCGCGGGGATGACCACCGACAGGTACGGCCGCTCCGGCAGCCGCCACGGCAGGTGGGGCAGGTCGTCCGGCGTATCGACGTCCGCCAGCGCCCGCAGCGTGCGCACGGACAGGCCGGCGTCGGCCGCCTTCGCCAGGCTCTGTTGCAGCACGGCGGATGTGCCCCATTCGACGCCGTCGAACACGTCGGCGTTTCGTCGCAGGCCGATCAGCCAGCAGCCTCCGTCGGCGGTCGGCCCGAAGACGCCGTCGGCCTCGTGGAGCGATTCGAAGGCGGCCGATATGTCACCCGACGTCAGCTCCATGCAGTCCGTGCCGATGAGGACGGCCCGCTCGCAGCCGTCGTCGAGGGCGCGCTCGACGGCGCGGCGCATCCGCGCGCCGAGATCGCCCTCGCCCTGCTCGACCAGGCGGAAGCCCCTGCCCAACCACCGCCGCATTCTCCGCTCCGTGCCGCCAGCGTAGCAGACCTCGACCTCCATCCGGTCGGTGTCGGCCTGGGGGCCGCGGCACGTGTCGTTCCATTGTTGCCGGGCTGCCAGGGCCGTCTGCATCGTCCGTTCCGTCATTCGCCGTTGGAGTTCGGCCGCCCCGGCCGGGCCCAGCGCGGGGATCAGCCGCGTCTTGGCGCGGCCGGGCAGGGGGTAGCGGCTGAAGACGATGAGCCGGTTCGGCCTGGCGGGGCGGGGCGGGTCGCTCAGGGCGCAGCGGGCGACGGTGGCAAGGATCCTCGCCCCGGCCGCCGCGGCCCCGCGGCGCGTGCCGGAGATCCTCGAGACGCCGCTCCGCTTGCGGTGGCTGACGGGCACCTCGAGAACGCGCAGGTGTGCCCGGGCGGCCTTGATCTGCATCTCGATCTTCCACCCGCACGTCGGGTCGCGCATCTTCAGCCCGCGGAGGGCCGACCACCGTATCGCCCGGAACGGCCCCGGGTCGGTGTGCCGCCTCCGCCACAGCAGGCGGATCAGCCCACACGACAGGGCGTTGCCGAACCGCTGGAGCCGCCCCAGCGAACCGGCCTCCGCCCCGCCGAACACGCGCGAGCCGATCACCATGTCCGCCCGGCCGGCGGCGATCGGGCCGACCAGGCGAGGTATCTGCTCCGGCCGGTCGCTAAAGTCGGCGTCGAGGAAGACGACCACGTCGCAGAACCCGATCGCCGCCAGCCCCGCCAGGCACGCTCGCCCGTAGCCGCGCCACGGCTCGCGGACGATGCTCGCGCCCGCGGCGGCCGCCACCCCGACCGTCCCGTCGGTCGAGCCGTTATCAACGACGATCGTCTCATCGACCCACTGGGGCACGGTCTCGACGACCCTGCCGACGGCCTTTGCCTCGTTCAGGGCGGGGATGATGACCTTGACGATCTGCCCGTCAAACATGGGCGTCTCCCGTCTGGGCAGCGGGGGCGTCCCGGAATGTCACACTGCCGAACCTGGGGTGAACGTCCACACCCGCACCTGCTGCGCTTGCACACTGCTTGTTCATGGCGGGCTCGTTCCCGCCTACGGGCCTCCTCAGTCTCCCATAAACCAGGTCAAGAGGAGGCAGCCTTTCATGACAGGTACTACCATGCGCCCCTTCGGGGCGGAATGCGAGTATCGCTGCTGCCGGACGACGAGGCCCGGCGGATGGCTTTCCACTGCCGGTGCGGTACAATCCCACGATCCGTCGCGCCCCGCGGGGCGCGAATGCCTCACCGAACTGAACCAATCAACCGAGGACCATGAACCATGCCTAGCGACAGGCCGAACATCCTGCTGATCATGTCGGATCAGCAGCATCACAGCACGTTGGGGGCCGTCAACGATCGGATTCGCACGCCGGCGCTGGACCGGCTGTGCCGGGAGGGCGTGCGGTTCGATCGGGCGTATTGCCCGAACCCGACGTGCACGCCGACGCGGGCGAGCATCATCACCGGGAGGATGCCCTCGGAGCACGGGGCGTGGTCGCTGGGGACGAAGCTCTTCGAGGACGTGCCCACCGTCGGCGACATGTTGGGGCAGGCGGGCTACTACACGGCGCTGGTGGGCAAGGCGCACTTCCAGCCGCTGGCAAGCCGGCCGGGCATGGAGAGCCTCGAGTGCCAGCCAACCCTGCGCGACCTGGACTTCTGGCGCGGCTTCGGCGGGCCGTGGTACGGCTTCCAGCGGATCGAGCTGGCCCGCAACCACGCCGACGAGTCCCACGCCGGCCAGCACTACGGCATCTGGATGGAACAGCAGGGGCTGAGCAACTGGAAGGACTACTTCCAGCCCTGGCCCCCCCAGCCGGACAAGGGCAGGCGCCAGGAGTACTTCCTCCGCGACAACCGAAGCTGGTCGCTGCCGGAGGAGTTCCACTACACGCGCTGGACGGGCGAGCGGACGATCGCGCAGATCGAGCAGGCGGCCGGTGAGGCCAGGCCGTTCTTCATCTGCTCGAACTTCCACGATCCGCACCCGCCGTACCTCGTCCCTGAGCCGTGGGCGAGCATGTACGACCCGGCCGAGATGCCCGCCGGGCGAGTCACCGAACGCGAGCACGACGCCAACCCGATCCACTTCCGCAAGACGCAGGAGGACGACCCGGGCTGGTGGCAGCAGGCGCGTCAGGGCGAGGCGATCCACGGCGGCCACTGCCACCTCCGCGACGTCGAGGAGCTCAAGAAGGACGTCGCCTGCTACTACGGCATGGTCTCGTTCATGGACCAGCAGATCGGGCGGATCCTCGACTGTCTCGACCGGATCGGGCAGGCCGAAAACACGCTCGTGCTGTTCTCGACCGACCACGGCCACTTCCTCGGCCAGCACGGGCTGATCGCCAAGGCGATCCACCACTACGAGGACGTGCTCCGCGTGCCGTACATCGTCCGCTGGCCCGGTCGCGTGGCGGCGGGGCAGGTCAGCGAGGCGATACAGAACCTGGTGGACTTCGCGCCGACGGCCCTGACGGCGGCGGGGCTGGACGTGCCGCTCGTGATGACGGGCGTCAACCAGCTCGACACGTGGTGCGGCGGCGAGCCGGCGCGGCGGTGGTCAATCACCGAGAACCACCACGGCACGCGCTGCTTCCACATGCGGACGTACGTCAACCAGCGGTACAAGATCACCGTCTACCGCGACGGCGAGGACGGGGAGCTGTTCGACCTCGTCGAGGACCCGCGAGAGGTGCGGAACCTCTGGCACGACGCGGGCTCGGCCGAGCTGAAGGGCCGCCTGCTGCACGAGTTCCTCCAGGCGACGCTCCAGAGCGAGCCGATGCGAATGCCGCGAATCGCCGGGGCCTGAGGCCGCCGGTCTCCCGGAGGCTTCATCCATCCCTCGAGTCGTGACGGAGCACTACGGCCGGGCCTCCTTGACCCAGGCCTCGTGGAGCTTGACCAGCCGCTCGACGACCTCCGGGTGCCGGGCGGCGAGATTGTGCTGCTCCGTCGCGTCGGCCTCCATGTCGCTGAGGAACAACTGGGCGTTCGGCTTCTTCGACGCGGGCCGGCCCCGTACGCGGGCGCCGGCGACGGCCACCAGCTTCCACTTGCCCTCACGCACCGCCCACATCCTGCCCGACTGCCAGTGGAACACCTTGTGCGGCGTCGGCGCGTCGGGCGAGGCGAGGATCGGCGTGATGTCCTTTCCGTCGAGCTTCCGCGAGGGCGGCTTGACCCCGCACAGCCGCGCGATCGTCGGCAGCCAGTCCACCGAGCATGCCATCTGCCCGCGAACCTGACCGGCCGGGATCACCCCCGGAAGGACCGCCATGCACGGCACGCGGATGCCGCCCTCCCACAACTCGAACTTGTGTCCGCGGTACGGCCCCGCGCTGCCCCCGCCGCCCATCGTGCGAATCTCCACCGAGTGCCCGTGGTCCGACAGAAAGACCACCAGCGTGTTCTCGCGGAGCCCCAGCTCGTCGATCGTCGCCATCACCTCGCCGATCTTCTCGTCCACCGTCGACAGGAAGGCCGCGTAGTGCTTCCGCGGGCTCGGCAGCTTCGCGTACATCTTGCGGAACTTCTCCGTGCCCTGGAGCGGGTAGTGCGGCACGTTGAACGGCAGGTAGAGCAGCAGCGGTCGGTCCCGGTTGGCCTTCAGGAACCGCCTGGCCTCGCGGACGATCAGGTCGGGGAAGAACCGCCCGTCCTCGTGGACCTCCTTGTCGCCTCGCCACAGGTCGTGGACGTTCGGCCCGGACCAGTAGAAGAAGTGCGAGTAGTTGTCGATGCACCCGTTCTTGTGCCCGAAAAACTCGTCGAACCCCTGGGCCAGCGGGCTCATCTGCCTGGCGTGGCCGAGGTGCCACTTGCCGAAGATCGCCGTCCGGTAGCCGGCCTTCTTGAGCATCTCCGCGAGGGTGACCTGCTCGTTGGGCAGGCCGCGGTCGGCCCCGGCGTTGGTGGCCAGCCCCGCCCGCTGAGGGTACCGCCCCGTCAGCAGCGCCGCCCGCGAGGGCGAGCAGACCGGCGCGCCGACGTAGAACTGGCTGAACCGGACGCCCCGCCGGGCCAGGTCGTCCATGTGCGGCGTGTGGAGGTCCTTCGACCCGTAGCAGTTGACGTCCACCGTGCCCTGATCGTCGGTGAAGAAGATGACCACGTTCGGCGGGCGCTTCTTCGGCGCGGCGGCGGCGCGGGCGGCGAGCATCGTGCCCAAAACCCCGCCTCCCGCCGTGGCGGCCAGCGATCTCAGGAAACCGCGACGCGTCATCGTCTGTCGGCAGGCTGTCATCTTCGTGTGATCTCCAGTAAGGGGTGCCCGCTGCGGGTGCCCCGGCCGCGGAGTTCAGCAGCCGTGGCACGGAGACACGTTACCGCTCCAGAACGACGTCGAGGCCTTCGTCCAGAAGCTTCCTCGAGAACCGGATCCGTTTTTCGGCGGCCGGCTTGCCCGCCGTGCGCCACCGGATGGTGCAGTCGGCCGGCCGGGCCAGCGTGAAGTCCACCTTACCCGCCGCCGCGCAGAGCGGCAAGGCGCCCACGCACAGCGGGCGCTTCACGCCCTGCCAGAGGCTCACGGTGATCGGCCCGCCCGACCCGGCCGCCAGGCCGACGCGAATCAGCGGCTTGTTGAAGCCGGCGTTGTAGTAGCACCAGACCTGCCCGTCGGCGAAGCCCACCGCCAGGTCGAGCGAGCCGTCGTCGTTGAAATCGGCCGCCGCGCAGGCGAGTTGGCCCGGCAAGGCACCGGCGGGGTCCGTCGGCCCCGGCAGCCGGAGCCCGCCCTGCTCGCCGAAGCAGCGGAAGCCTCGATTGAAGTGATACGTGAATGCCTCCCGCTCGTGCAGCAAGCACAGGTCGGTCCGACCGTCGTGGTTCAGGTCGGCCGGGCGGCAGGCGGAGAAGCCCGCCAGCGACTTGTAGTTCAGGCTGCCGGTCCCGCCGAGCACGTTGGCGAAGCCGCCATTTCCGTCATTCTCCCACAGCCGGTTCGCGGCGGGGCCGCTGACGAAGACGTCCAGGAAGCCGTCCTGGTTGAAGTCCGCCACGCCCGGGCGACAGCGGCCGTCGGGGCAGGCGATCCTGGACCGAACCGGCCGGCCCTGCCCGCTCGCCGAGCCCCTCCAGAGCAGCCCGGCCTTCGTGCGAGGCTGAAGGACGTCCCGGAGTCCATCGTTGTCCAGATCCGCCACGACGCACGCGCTGCGGGCCTCGCCTGCGGCGGCGACGGCGGGGCCGGTCCGCAGTGTCTCTGCCCGCCACGACCCGTCGGCGCCGAGATGCAGCAGGACGGGCAGCCCCGACGTGCTGACCAGCACCGCCGCACCGCCGTCGGAAGCCGTCGAACACGGCGCCAATCCCAGGCAGCCCTGATCGGTGCGGAAGGCCCTCACCGGCACGGGCCGGCCGAACGTGATCTGCCTGCTCGCCTCGTACAACAGCATCAATCGCCCGTCCCAGCTCAGCAGATCCAGGCGGCCGTCGGCGTTGAGGTCGACCCACGCGTGGGCCTGCGAGCGGGCGGTCAGACGCGCGGCGGCCGTGACGTCCTCGAACGCTTCGTCCTCCGCCACGGCACGATACAGCCTGTCCCCGCCGGCCGAGGCGACGAACAGGTACGTTCGTCGGTCGTTTGCGAGACGGACGGCCTGCATGCCCGTGATTCGGCCGGCGAGGCAGCCGAGGCGGTACGGCTCGCGCATCCATGACGTTCCGACCGCCGTCGGCACGGCGGTGGCCGCCTCCGCCAGCACGTGGCGGACCAGGCGAATCAGCATGTCCGTGCCCCCCGCCCACACGCCGCTCATCCGGGTCGCCGACGAGCGGACGAGCCAGCCGCCGCCCTCGCCCTGCCCGCCCGACACGGCCAGCCACGTGCCGCCGACGCTGAGGCAGCCTTGCCGCTTACTGCTGCGCCCGTTGACGAACAGGGCGGCCGGCGCGGCTCGGCCGGCCAGCAGCTTGCGGATCGAGGCAACCTGGCTCCTATCGCACTGCCGCAGCGACAGGGCAATCCGCCGCGGGGCGGCGCCCTTCAACGCCGTCGCCTCCTCGATGGCCCACTCGTGCGCCCCCTCGCCGCGCACCACCCGGCCGACGACGATCGCCCTGGAATCCCGGACGAGGTGGACGGGCGTGAACTTCGGGTCGATCAGCGCGGCCGCCTGTGGGAGCCCGGCGAACAGCAGGCAGACCAGCCCGGCGGCCGGCAGGGCGGGCCCTCGCGGCCGTTGTCGGCCGAGGCGCCTCATCGCCGTCCCGCCCGCGCGACCTCGGCCGCGGCCCGATACACCCTCGCCGAACGCTCCCGCCACCGGTAGTGATACCGCTCCATCGCGTGGAGGATCGAGTTGCCCAGCAGGAAGCTGGTTTCGCGGGCGTTTTCGGCGAGGATCGAGCGGACCTTGGCGGCCAGTGGTCCGGTGACGCGGCCGGCGTCGAGGGCGTGCTCCAGGAATACCCTCGCCTCGGCCTCCTGGATTCCCTCGCGGATCGCCTCGAACCGCGCGCCGCTCTCGGCGCCGTTGGGGCCGGGCCAGAGCACGTGCAGCACGCTGATTCCCGTCAGCCACCTCGGGATCGCCATGCCGCGATAGTGCACGCCGGCCCACTCGTCGGCCCCGACTCGCGTAAAGCCGTTCCGCCCCATCGCCACCGCCCGGTCGGGCAGCACGCGGTAGACAAACGGCAGCGACGTCGTGTGCAGCGCCAGCACCGTCCCCCCGGGCCGGGGGTTGTGCAGGTGCGTCGTCGGGCTCTTCCAGCCCATCTCGTCGCAAAAGCCCCGCCACCCGCCGTGGTACCGCAGGTCCGCCACGATCTTGTAGAAGCGGCTGTCCTTCGCGTACGTGCCGTTGGCCATCATCTCGTGGGGGCCGGCGATCCAGCCGACCGACGGCGTGCACGCGGCCAGGTGCGTCTTCAGCCCCGGGTCGGCCTCCCGCTCGAGCGGGTAGCCCCAGTACATCGCTCGCGCCAACCCGCGGGCCTTCATGTGCGCGTGCAGCGACGTCGCGAAGGCCCGCCACGCCTGCCGCACGACCGCTCCGCCCGACGCCACCGGGCCGAGGGGCATCAGCACAGACCGCCCCGTCGCTTCGTTGCGGACCGTCACCTTCGGCGCCGCCGGCGGGGTCAACGGGCTCGGCATGCCCTGCATGACGGTGAACTGCACCACCTCCGGCGGCCCGCAGTGCCGGACCGCCACGTCCAGATACCGGTCCAGGATCGTGTAGTCGAACGCCATCGCCCCGCCGCGCTTCCGCACCCAGCGGATCATCGAGTCGCCACGGTTGCCGAACTCGGTGTTCGCGATGACCGGCACGTTCAGCCAGTCGTTGCCGATGCGCCCGAGCTGGCGGAAGCTCGCCTCGATGAGCCTGAAGTGCTCGTCGGACCACAGCTTCACGCCGTATTGGGCGGCCACCGCGCAGGGGTTCTGCTCGCAGCCGACGAGCGTGCGGAAGTCCTTCGGATCGGGCAGGCGCCAATCGACGACCTCCAGCTCGACCGGCACCGATCGCGGGGCGATCCCCCTCGCCGTCACCACGGCCGCGCCTCGGTACCGCCCCGGCGCGGCGTCCGGCGGGACGGTCACCGACAGCCAGGCCGGCCGGCAGGCCCCGGCCGGGACCGACCACGACGGCGATGCCCGGAGCTGATCGAACAGGTACGTCTTGCGGCGGTCGGCCATGGCGGCGTAGCGCGACAGCTCTTGCCCCGTCGGGAACGCCGCAGCCAGCCCCCGCTCATCGCCCAGTCGCCGCATCGTCCACTGATCGGCCGGGTAGGGCAGCATGCAGAAGGCGCGGACGGCCGAGGCGGGAATGCTCGCCCCTCCGCCCGCGCGCGTCAGCGCACCGGGGCGAACCTGCACGCCGTCCAACGCCTTCTCCGTTGCGACCACGATCTGCGCCGAGTACGTCCCCCCTCCCGCGCCGACCAGCCGGACCGCGCCCGCCCGCTCGCCGGCGGGCAGGTAGTCATCGGTATCGCAGCGATGGTGCATGTCCTCGGCCCACACCTGGACCCCGCTCGGCCGGCGGCCGCCGGATCGTGCCGCCGGCGAGGTCGATCGAAGCTCCAACGCCACGAAGCGTGCGTGGGGGAAGGGCCTCTGCGGCCCGCCCCAGTTCGGCTGCGTGGGGTGGGTCAGGACGATCGGGTGGAAGTCGCTCGCGCGGACCTCGACGGCCAGGACGTTGACGCCTTTGCGCAGGATGGCCGGCGCGATCCGAACGGGGCCGATCGTGCGGCGGCGCAGCTTCGCGCCCGCCGGCTTGTACGCCGCCGCCGGATAGCCCGCCCCCGTCGTGTCGGCTGCCGGCGGGCCCGGCGGGAGGTGTCCGCGCGCGATCTCCCGGCCGTTCAGCAGCACGCGCGCCCCGCCGCAGTAGACGAGGCGCACCGTCATCGCCCCGGCGTTTTGCGGGTCATCGACGACGAACCGCCCGCGGTAGTAGCCCGCCCGATGCCTGAGGTCGACCGACTCGTCGTACTGGCCGAGCACCGGGGAGGTGATACTCGCCGCCTGCCCGCCCTGGAAGGGCCGCCGCGCGCGGACCCACCCGCTGTCGTCGAAGTCCGCCGCCGCCCAGCCCGCCGGCGGCGGAGGCGTCGGATGCGGATTGAACGCCCGCGCACCGCCCGGGGCGAGGTCCACGTGATCGCGCCAATCCGCCTTCGCCGGGTCGATCCCCGCCCTGCGCATTCGGCGTTCCGTGTCGCGCTGGTACCGCGCCATCCCCCGCCTGCCCAGGACGCGCAGCCCGTCGGCCTTCAACGCGCCGGGCGAGAGCCGGCTGACCGCAAATCGGTAGTACCGCCTCCAACAGCCGTCCTGGTCGAGCACCACCCCGCCCGCCGCCCCGGCGGCTCCAACGTCCGCAAGGACGGCCGCCAAGGCCCCGATCACTCTCGCCGCCAGATGCCAGCCTTTCATCGAGCGCCCTTTTCCGCCTCAGCCCAACACCGCCTCTGCCGCGGCGTTGATCGCCCGAATCCGCGCCGTCACGTCCGCCCGCTTGTGGTCCGGGTCGGTGCCCAGCATCACCGTCCGCGAGAGCAGATCGAGCGACCGGGCGCACATGTCCTTCGTGTACTTCCGCCGGCAGCGGCGGTTGGCCGGCAGCCTGAACGGGTTCAGCGCCGGATGGTGCGCGCCCTGCCCGGCGAAGATCGGGTCCCACTCCGTGTACACGTGCCGCCCCGTCTTGCCCGCCACAACGCCGCCGGTCAGCCGGGCGAACTCATCGGCCTGCCCGCCCGTCGGGAACATGTACATCACGTGCGTGCCGCACTCGTGGTCGAGGCTGTTGTGGCGGATCGGCACGAGGCCGGTCCGGGCCGTCTCGCGGAGGATCCGCTTCTTCTGCCGCCGCAGCGTGCGGATCAGCCCGTCGATCCGCCCGAGCTGGACGTTCAGGATCGCCCCCTCGATCTCCGAGGCCCGCGAGCCGTTGGAGACGAACGGCACGACGCCGTCCTTGCGGCCGTTCCAGTAGAAGTTGCAGCAGTCGATCATGCACCACCCGCGGTCGGCTGCCGCCAAGTCATCGGTGACGAATGCGCCGCCCTCGCCGCACGTCATGTTCTTGTAGAAGTTGAAGCTGAAGGCCCCCGCGTGTCCGATCGAGCCGAGCTTGCGCCCCTCGTACCCGCCGCCGACGCCCTGGCAGGCGTCCTCGATCACCAGCAGCTTGTGCTTCCGCGCCACACGCATGATCCGCCGCATGTGGCAGGGCAGGCCCCACATGTGCACGCAGACGACCGCCCGCGTCCGCGGTCCCGCCGCCGCGGCGAGGGCCTCCGGGTCCATCGTGATCGACTCGTCGACGTCGACGATCACCGGGATCGCCCCGGCGGCCAGGACCGCCACCGCCGTGGCCATGTACGTGCAGGCCGGCACGGCCACCTCGTCGCCGGGCCCGATGCCCAACCCCGCAATCGCCGCCGTCAGCGCCGTCGTCCCGCTGCTGGTCATGCACGCTCGCTTGACGCCGAGGTACTTCGCATACCGCCGCTCGAACCGCCCGCACTGGCCGTCCCTGCGGTACCGAAACAACTTGCCGCTCAGCAGCACCTTCGCCGCCGCCTCGACTTCCTTCTGACCGACTCGAAGCATCGTTCTGTCTCCCGGCGTTTCTCGTTGACCCAACGGGTATCACGAAGCCTACAAAGAGCACAACGAAGAGAATGGCTTGACGCCTCCCTCACAAGCCCGCGTCTGACAGGGGCGCTTGTCGAGGGTTGACGGCGTATCGCATCTTGTGATCAACCTCCGTGGCGTTACGGGGGACAAGTCGGCTGCGGGTTCAGTCCCCGTCTTGCCTGGCGATCTCGACCTTCCGCTCGGTCTGCTCGCGCCAGACGGTCAACTCGATCCTGTCGCCCTTGGCGATTCGTTTGTAGCGGGTGGCGAAGTCGCGGAGGTCCTTCACCTTCGCGCCGCCGATGGCGAGGATGACGTCGTTGGGCTTCAGGCCCGCCTTCGCGGCGGGCGAGGCGGGCGGAACGTCGGCCAGCAGCACACCGTTGGTGCTGCCCAGCCCCGCGGCGGACATCTCGCCGGGGCCGTCGAGGTTGCGGACCTTCGCGCCCAGCCACGTGGCCGACTTCGGCGAGGCCGCCCGCCGGCCCCACCCGCTGGAGACGATCGCCGCCGCCTCGACCGTCCCCGGCATCGCAGGCGTTCGCGCCTGCGCGCGGAGGGAGGCCTTCTGCACACCGAAGCGGTCCATCGGGAAGTTCCTGAAGCCCAGCTTCAGCGCCGGCGAGCCGTCCTTCACGCGGTAGTCGCCCTTCAGCGGGTCGACGAACATCGCATCGGCGACGATCGACCGCTTGTCGCCGCCGCTGAACTTCGCCAGCCCCGCCGCCGGGCGGGCCTCGCCCCCGGCCGAGTGCACCAGGTTGTCGTCAATGAGCTCGCCGACGTCGGTCTTTCGCATGCCGGCCGGGCGGTAGGCGTCACGCCACAGGATGTTCCGCTGGAACGAGGTCTGGCAGTTCGGGTACCACACGTGCGGGTGGAACGTGTCGACGATGACGTTGTTGCTGACCTCGCGGAAGTAGCCCTCGCGGAGCTTGATCCCGCCGTTGAGGCAGAGGTTGCCCGTGACCTCGTAGTTGCTCGACCCGTCGTCGAGGTCGATGTCCCACCCGTGATCGCACCGCCAGCGGTTGTTGCGGATGACGATGGTCTTGCGGCAGTCCCACTTGGGCATCCGCGGATGCCGCTTGACCCAGCCGGCCGTGGTGGAGCGGCTCTTGTGCCAGAAGCGGTCGCGCCCCCACGAGTTGAACGACCCGTGGTCGCCGGTCTCCTTGACCGTGTCGAAGACGTCGTTGAACTCGATGACGTGCCCGCCCCAGCAGCCGTCGCAGATGTTGATCCCCGCCCGCGGGCAGTCGTAGATGCTGTTGTGGCTGATCGTGATCTCGGAGGCCAGGCAGATGTTCACGCCGGCCGTCTGCTTCTCGACGCGACCGTTGCGGTAGATCAGGTTGTCGTGGACGCGGCAGCCGGCGGGGTAGTTGTCGCTCTTCGGCCCCGGCGCCTTGTCCATCTTCTCGAGCGTCTGCGTCTGGTGGTACTCGAACAGCGGGCTGCGGGCCGCGTTCGGGTCGCCGACGAAGGCGACCGCGCTGGCGCCCGCGTCGGAGATCCGGCAGCCGGTGACCTCGATGCGGCGATTGTAGTTGTTGACGAACACCGCGTTGCCGCCGACCTGGTCGATCGTGCAGTCGCGGACGGCGCAGTCCTCGGCTCCGTTGAACAGCACCGCCCCGCCGCGGTACGTTGTCCAGTCACTGCGGAGCAGCGGCTCCTTGTTGTCCATGAACGTCCGGGCCGTGTGCGTCAGCGTCAGACCGCGAAAGCTGATGAACCGCACGGGCGATTCCCGCGTGCCGCGCAGCTCGATCAGCCCTCGCAGGCGGACCGCCTCGATCGTCGCGGCCGCCACGTCCACGCCGGGCGGCGGATAGAAGTAGAGCGTCCGCTTCTTCGCGTCCAGGAACCACTCGCCGGGCGCGTCGAGCTCCTCGAAGACGTTCTCGACGAAGCGATACCGCTTGTGCATGCCCATCTTTCGGTTGTTCTGCCATCCGCCGACGTACTGGAGCCTGCCCGACGCGTCGACGCCGGTGATGCGGTAGTGGAAGTCGCCCCATATGCTGCGATGCATCGCGTGGAGGAAGCCGCCCGTCGGGTCGGACCACCGCTTGACCCGCTCGGGGCCGATGCAGTCGGCGGCGAAACCGTTGAAGTACTGCGCCTTCGCGTCGAAGTTCGGGTAGCGGGCCATCGGCTGGCGCCGCCCGTCGACGAAGAGCTGATCGGACGTGAAGCCGGCCGGCACGGACGCCCGGAGGATGCCGCCTTTGTAGCCCTTCCAGTTCAGCTCGACCTTCGTCCCGCCGCTGAGGACGGCCTTCTCGCCCGGCGCGGCGGCGTAGGTGATCGGAGCGCCCTTCGTGCCGGAGTCGGCGGCCTGGAGAACAAGCGTCTGCGGCAGGTAGTACGTCCCGCCGCCCAGCAGGACGGTGACGGGTTCGTCGGCGTCGGCCCTGAGCTTCCGCACGGCCTCGCGCGCGCGGTCGAGCGTTCTCAGCGGCCTGGCCTTCGTGCCCGAATTCTCATCGCTGCCGTTCGGCGAGACGTGCAGTTGCGCCGCCTCAGCCGCCACGGCGACCCCGACGAATAGACCCGCGGCAAGAACCGTGGCAATCCTCAGCATTGGACGATCTCCTTTCCCCGCGTCGAGTGTCAGTCAAACAGCTCGCGGGCGAAGGCCAGGTCGGCGGCGATCATCGGCTCGACGTCCCGACCGTAGAGCTGGCCGCCCTCGGCGGGGGGGCTGTACTCGGCGGAGAGGCACAGGTCGCCGGTGTAGCCTCGTCTGTTCAGCTCGGCGGCGACGGCGGGCCAGGAGGTGATGCCCTCCCGCCCGAGCGTCCAGCGTGTCTTCCAGACGGCCTGGCCGGCCTCGCCGGGCTGCTCGTCGCGGGCCCAGACGCCGTTTTTCAGGTTCACCAGCACCAGGTGCGGCCAGGCGATGTCGATGGCCATGTCCTCCGGCTCGCCGTCGAGCCCGCAGTGGGCCGGGTCCAGCACCGCGCCGACGTGCTTCGGGTCGTACGGCTCGATCAGGCGGACCAGGGCGACGGCGCTGCCGACACACCGGCCGCAGTGGTTCTGGATGCCCAGCGTCACGCCGCAGCGATCGAGGATCGGCACGAGCTCGTCGAACTGCCGCCGGAGCTTGTCCTCGCTGGCGCGGTAGCCGACGGCCATGTCGATGTTGACGCAGATGCGGAGGATGGGGATGCCCGCCTCGCCCATCGCGGCGATGGTGGGCTCGTCGGCGGGCCCGGCGACCGAGCCGATCTTCGCGCCGGCGTCGGCGAAGATCCGCGCCGCGGCGGGCAGGCCTTCCGTGACGCTTTCGGGCGAGACCTGGAAGCCCGGTCGGACGGGCAGCTCGACGCCGTCGAAGCCCAGCCGGCGGATGAAGGCCGCCAACTCCGCCAGCGGCGTCTCGCGCCACGACTTCGTGAACACGGTGAACGGATTGCCCGTCGGCGCCATCTGCTACTTCCTCCAGACGAGGTAGTCTTCCAGCGACACGTAGTCCAGCTCGCTGTTCAGCAGTGTGCGGAGGGCATCCTCGGGCGAGCAGACGATCGGCCAGCCGTGCAGATTGAAGCTCGTGTTCAGCACCCCGCCGATGCCGGTGAGCTTCTCGAACTCGCTCAGCAGCTTGTGATAGTCGGCGTTGAGCTCTCGCGTGACGAACTGCGGCCTCATCGTGTAGTCGTACGGATGCAGCGCCGCGACGAGATCTTCGCGGGCCTTGGCCGTCGAGTCGTAGGCCATCGTCATGTGGTAGGAGACGTAGTCGGTGGGCAGGATCGCGTAGTCGGCGCGGCGTTCGTAGAGGATCGACGGGGCGAACGGCATCCAGAAGTCCCGCATCTTGATCGCGGCGTTGAGCCTTCGCAGGTTTTGCGGCCGGGACGGATTGGCCACGATGGACCGCGCCCCCAGCGCCCGCGCGCCCCACTCCATGCGTCCTCGCAGGCGGCCGATGATCTTGTGCTCGGCGAGCAGCCCGGCCGACTCGGCCTCGACGTCGTCGCACCGGCGGAACTCGACCTTGTCGGCGAAGGGCTTCAGCGCCTGCTCGATCTGCTCGCCGGTGAAGCCGGGCCCCCAGTAGAGCCCGCCGACCGGCTGGATCGGCCCGTCACCGTCCTGCCGCGCTTGCCGATAGGCCCACAGGGCCGATCCGATCGCGCAGCTCTCGTCTCCGCCGGAGGGCATGACGAACAGCTCCTCGCACTCGCCCATCTCCATCAGGAGCTTGTTGGCCTTGACGTTCATGAAGCACCCGCCGGCGACGGCGAGGCGACGGAGGCCCGTCTCCCGCAGCCAGTTGCCGATCAGCTCGACGACCAGTTGCTCGTGGAGCATCTGTGCCCCGGCGGCGACGGCGTCGAAGCGGTGGCCGATGAAGTCCTTCCGCATCCGCGCCAGCACGCTGTTGCCCCACAGCCTGCTCGGGTTGCGCAGGCCCAGCCCGTCGTCGGTCAGCCGCACGTACCGCCCGAGAATCTCCCGGGCCGCCCGGGCGTACTTCGCCGAGACGTACGGGGCCATGCCCATCAGCTTGTACTCGTGCTCCCAGGGCTTCATGGCCAGGTACTGCGTGGCGCGGCTGAAGACCATGCCGAGCGAGTCAAACGTTGAGAGGTCTCTCAGGCGCCGCCAGTTGCCCTCCTCGTCGACCGACGAGACCGTCCCGCACAGCCCGTCGCCCGACCCGTCCAGCGTCACCACCAGCGTCGGTTTCCGATCGAGGTGGAACGGCGAGAGGTAGTACGCGGTGGCCGCGTGCGAGAGATGATGGCCGACCACCTCGATCTTGTCGGCCGACAGGCCGCTGGCGGTCAAGCCCGCCGTCAGCTCCGGCGTGGCCAGCCGCTTCTTGCGATTGTGGGCCACGTACGCCCGGATCAGCCCCCGCGGGTCGCCCGGGTAGAGCTTCACGACGTACGGGAAGACCCTCTGCCGCCCGACGGCGTACTGCTCGATGCTGACCAGGGGCCTGACCTCGCCGACGAGGGCGATCCGGTCGATGTCGCCCGGCTCGAGCCCGCGGCTGGCGAGGATCCACTCGACCGCCTCCCGCGGGAAGCCGCCCTGCCCCTTGACGCGTGTGAACCGCTCCTCGCTGACGGCGTCGAGGATTCGGCCGTCTTCGAAGAAGCAGGCTGTCGATGTGTGCCCGTCGTGGATTCCGAGGATTCGCATACGCAGGTTCTCTGTGGCGGCGCGGGAGCATCCGTGCTTCGTTCGGCCCGTCAGCCAGCGAAGGCATGGCGAAGAAGATAGCAGACCGCCCATCGGCGTACCAGAACGGCTCGGATCAGAACTGGAAGTAGATGAACACTTCCTTGGCCCCCATCGACAGGAGGATCAGGACGGTCATGGCCCCCGCGATGGCGACGCGGGCGGGCAACTCCACGGCGGCGGGCAGATTGCGGCCGCGCAGCGTTCGCCACAGGCCGAACAGGATGACCGTCAGCAGCGGCAGCAGAAAGGCCCACAGGTAAGAGTAGCCGGCGATGCGGACGGACAGGCCGGTAACGGCCTCGCTGAGGCGGTACTGGCCGGGAGAGAGGAGCTTGGCAAACATCCGCGTCGCTTGGGCGACCGAATGCGCGCGGAAGGGGATCCATCCGGCCATCACGATCAGCGTCGTCAGCGCCCATCCGAGGACCGGCACGCGCTGGGTCAGCCTGTCCAGCGGGCCGATGGCGCGGAAGAGCAACACGATCAGCCCGTGGTACCCGCCCCAGAGGACGAACTTCCACGCCGCCCCGTGCCAGAGGCCCATGATCAGCCAGGTGCCCAGCAGCGCCAGGTCGCGGCGGCGGAGCCCTCGCGGCCCGGCCTCGGCGGCCACGGCGATTCCCCCGGTGCTGTGCGTCTGAAACGGCCGACCGGTCAGCGGCAGGTAGAGGTAGTCGCGGATCCACGAACTCAACGAGATGTGCCACCGCCGCCAGAAGTCGCGAGGCGAGACGGCCAGATACGGCCAGTTGAAGTTGTCGGGGAAGCGGATCCCCAGCATCCTTGCCGAGCCGATCGCGATGTCGCTGTAGCCGGAGAAGTCGCAGTAGATCTGGAAGGCGAACAGGACGGCGGCGACCCAGACGTCGACGGCGGTCAGGGCGCCTATGGGCTGATCGAACCAGTACTCGACCATTCTCGCCAGCCCATCGGCGACGACGGCCTTCTTGAACAGCCCGCAGAGCACACGCCAGAACCCGGCCTGGAGGTCGTCGAGCCCGAATCGTCTGGTCCCCGCCAGCAGCGGGATGACCTCCCCGGCCCGCAGAATGGGCCCGGCGATCAGTTGCGGCCAGAACATCACGTAGGCCAGGAACGTCGGAAAGTGCCGCGTTGGCCTGGTCACGCCGCGATAGACGTCAATCGTGTAGCTGATCGTCTGGAACGTGTAGAAGGAGATGCCCAGCGGCAGGATGATCTTGAGGCCCCAGCCGGACGGGTCGATCGCCCCCAGTCCGAGCCGCGAGGCCAGCGCGGAGACGTTCTCGGCGATGAAGTACGTGTACTTGAAGAACACCAGCAGCCCGAGGTTGACTGTCAGGCTCGTCACCAGCCAAGCCCGGCGGACGCCGCGGCGGGCGCCGGCGTGGATCCGAGCGGCGCTGACGTAGTCCACCACCGCGGAGAAGACCACCAGCAGGCTGAACTCCCACCGCCACATCGCGTAGAACGTCACACTCGCCAGGCAGATGAAGTACACGCGCAGGCGGTGCGGCAGCAGCCAGTGTATCCCCACGCCGGCCAGCAGGAACAGCAGGTACCCGAGGCTGTTGAACAGCACTAGTGCCCCCCCTCCGCCAGCAAGCGGTCGATCGCCTCGGCCAGCAGGCGGTGGCCGGTCTCGCGGAAGTGAAACACGTCGGACCGACCGTCGCTCGTGTAGCCGTATTGATCGGCGGGGACGAGGTCGGCCAGGTCGGCCAGTTGCACGCCCTCGGCGGCGCACCATCGCCGCATCCCGGCCAGGAAGGCCTCGTAGGCGTCGCGGTCATACCAGAAGCACTCCTCGCCGGGCCGGTAGGGCTGGACGTAGACGAGCACGGCCGTGCGGTCGGTGTGGGCGATTCGGACGATCGACTCGAGGGCGAGGCGGTTCTGGGCGGCGACGTCTTCGGGCACGTCGATCCGGATGCGCCCGGACCGGCCGTACATCGCACGCAACAGCGCAGCCCGCCCTTCCGTCTCGAGCATGGCGCGGGCGACGGACCGACCGCGATAGGCCGGCCAGGCCCTCTCAGCGGCGGCGGTCAGGGCATCTTCCAGTGTCTCCTGTGGCGTGTGGGCAATGGGGTTTCGTTTGACAGGCGCCTTGGCGGCGGCTTGCCCGTCGGCCTGTCGCTCGGCCTCGACGATCAGCGCCTCGACGCCGGCACCGCCAATCCCTCGGGCGGCGCGCAGGGCGTCCGACAGCCCGCCCAGCGCGCCGGACCGCACGCCGCGCTCGCGGAGGTCGTCGTACGCCAGCGCCAGGATCAGCCGGTCCGGCACGGTGCCGGCCTGGCGGAACCGCAGGTAGAAGGCGAGCACCTCCCGGAAGTTCGCGTTGGCCTGGCTGATCTGGACATATCGGACCGCTCCGCCCCGCCCCGCGGCCCGCGCGTTGGCGTGGATCACCGCCAGCCGCTCGCCCTCGCTGAAGTTGTTGATCGCGTGCAACTGCGACGCGCCGAGCCACAGGGCGACCTCCCGTCCTTCCCGCTGCATGGCCCTGGCTTCCACGGCGATCGCGGCAGTCGCCTGCGGATGGGCGGAGACGACCCGGCCGGCGAACAGGCTGGATGAGACCGCCGTGGTCTCGAGTCCGAGTCCGGGCGACTGAGGATCGAATCGCGCCGCCGCCCTGCCCAGCGCATGAAACAGCATGCCTCCCAACGCCACCCCGGCCAACAGCGCAAAGGCCTGCAACCCGCTCCTCATATCCGCACCTTCCGTGGTCGGTGGGGAGTGTACCGGCGGGGTGGGCGGGCAGCAAACACGTTTCGCCACGGGGCCGCGTTCGGCCGCGCCGGGGGAAGGGGGCCGCACCACGGTGTTTGTTCTTGTCGCCCCCGCCGGACGGTACGTACGATGAGCCCTCCGCAGCGGACCGAGGTGCAGACCGATGACCGAAGGCGACGAAGGACGACCCCAAGCGGCTGCCGCCGAGCGGCCGGGCGGACGGCGCGTGCTGCTGGTGGCGGCGTGCGTGGCCGCCGTGCACCTTGCCGGGGTGACGAACCGCTGGTGGCCGACGGACGACAGTTCGCTGTACCTGTCGCTCGGCCGGTCTCTGGCGGCGGGGGAGGGCTACCGTTTCAACGGCCGGCCCTGCAACGCCGTCACGCCCGCCCTGCCGTGGATCCTGGCGGGTCTGCGGGCCGTCGCGGGCGAGGGGTACTGGGCGGCGAACCTCTTCGAGGCGATCTGCGGGCTGGGCGTTGTGGCCCTGGCCTGCTGGGCGATGGCGGCGGTGGCGGACCGGCACGCGGCGCTGCTGGCAACGGCGGCCTGTGGGCTGTCGTACACCTTCTTCCTCGGCGGGCACCGGATCCTGACAGGCATGCCGTTTGCCCTGCTGTACTGGGCGACGATCGCCTCGGCGCTGCGCGCACGATCGGGCGGCGGCGGAGCGTACTTGACGCTGACGGGGCTGACGGTCGCCGCGGCGATCACCGTGCGGGCGCCCGGCGCCGTGGCGCTGGGGCCGCTTGCGCTGGGGCTGATGCTGGACCGGCCCCGGGCCGGATCGAGAGGCCGAGCCGTCGCGGGCGGCGTGGTCGTGTTGGCGGTCACCGTGGCGGCCGTGGGGGCCTTCTATCTGCTGGCAAGCCACTGGGCCGACGACACGCCGTTGTACGCCACGGGCGCCCAACAGCTCGCCCAACGCAGCGCGTGGTCGTGGGTGAGCTGGTTGGCCGCCGGACTGTGGAAGCTGCCCTTCGTCTTTGCCGAGATGCTCACCAGCCAGAAGGCCCTCATGCCGCTGGGGCTGGCCGCGATGATGCTGATGGGCGTCGGCGCCACCGTGCTGTGGCGCCGTGGCTGGCGGATGCCCGCCCTGGCCGTCGGGCCCTACGTGCTGGGCCTGACCGCGCTCGGCAAGGAGATGGTCCGCCCGAGGTACTTCCTGCCGATCCAGCCGCTCTGCGTGCTGATGATGTTGGTGGGTCTGCGGGCCTCGCTGGACGCGTGGGGGCGGCGGCGCAATCGCCCGCTCTCGGCGGCGGCGCACCGGAAGGTGGCGACGATCGCCGTGGCGGTCCTCGTGGCGATCAACGCCCCGCGCTTGGCGCGGAACGCCTTCTACTACAGCTATCTCAGCCACACCGACCGGTATTACGAGGTGATCCTGCACGGCCGGCACGCCGAGCGAGAGCGGCTGTCGGCGGCGCTGCGGCAGATGCCCGGCCCGCACGGCACGCTGGCCGTGCCGGTCACCCATTTGGGCATGCTGCACTACCTGACCGGCCGGCAGACCGTCGCCCTGCCCTGCCCGGTCGAGCGTCGCGAGGACGTGGGGCGCATTGTTGAATTTCTGGACGACACGCCGGACATCTCCGCCGTCGTCCTTGAGCTCCGCGGCGTGGGCGACGAGCTGAAGAACCACGCCGCGCGCGCCATCGAGGCAAGGCCGGGCGCCGAGCGGTTCCATCGGGGCGAGGATTGGGCCGCGTGGAGCTGGCCGAGGACCGCCGCCGACGCCGGCCGCCGCTGACCCGCAGCCGCCCCCGGGGGTCTCCGTGCGGCGAGGGGGAATGTTCTTGTCTGCCCCGACGGGCGGTCCATACCATACTCGGCGAGGCGGAGCTGGTGAGCGAACGATGAGCGAGATCGCGACCGAGCCGGAGGCGGCGGACAGGGCAGGCGCCCGCGGGCTGTACCTGCTGGTGACGATGCCCGCGCTGAACGAGGCGAAGACGGTCGCCGACGTCGTCGCCGCCGTGCCGCGCCAACTGCCCGGCTTCGCGCGCGTCGACGTGCTGGTGGTCAACGACGGCAGCACGGACGCCACGGCCGAGCGGGCCGAGCAGGCCGGCGCGATCGTCGTTCACCACCCCAGCCCCCGCGGATGCGGGGCGGCGTTTCACACGGCCCTGGCCTTCGCGATGAAGCGCCCCGTCGACGTGCTGGTCACCCTGGACGCCGACGGCCAGTTCGACCCGGCGGACATCCCGAAGATCGTCGAGCCCGTCGTCGCCGGGCGGGCCGACTTCGTCACCGCCAGCCGATTCAAGGACCCCGCCCTCACACCCGACATGCCCTGGATCAAGAAGTGGGGCAACCGCCGCATGAGCGCGCTGATCTCCCGCATCGCCAAGCGGCGGTTCCACGACGTCTCCTGCGGCATGCGCTGCTACAGCCGAGAGGCCGCCATGCACCTGAACCTCCTCGGCGCGTTCACCTACACACAGGAGGTGTTCCTGAACCTCTCGTTCAAGCAGCTCCGGATCGAGGAGGTGCCCGTGCGTGTCCTCGCGCAGCGCGAGCACGGCCGCAGCCGCGTCGCCTCCAGCATCTTCCGCTACGCGTTGAGCACGCTGCGGATCATCCTGCGCTGCTATCGCGACTACCGCCCGATGGGGTTCTTCGGGCGGATCTCGCTGCTGCTGGGCTTGCCCGGCGTGGGGTTGGAGACGTTTCTGCTTGTGCATTACGTGCGAACGCAGACGTTCTCGCCTCACCTGTGGGCGGGCTTTCTCGGCGGGGGGCTGATCTTCCTGGCCGTGCTGACGTTCCTGATCGGCATGATCGGCGGGATGCTCAACCGCCACCGGATCTACCTCGAGGAACTGCTCTACGAGAAGCGTCGGACCGCCGAGCCGCCCGCCGCGGAGGTCGGCGAGGGCCGCCAAGACGCCGGCGCGAGGGAATAGCCCGGCCCATGTGCGGAATCGCCGGCCAGCTCCTCTTCGACCCCGACCGCCCCGCCGAGGGGGCTCTGCTCGCCCGGATGCTCGAGGCGATGGCCCACCGCGGCCCGGACGACGAGGGGACGTTGCTCGACGGGCCCGTCGGGCTCGGCATGCGGCGGCTGAGCATCATCGACGTAGACGGCGGGCACCAGCCGATCCTCAATGAGGACGAGTCCAAGGCCGTCGTCTTCAACGGCGAGATCTACAACTACGTCGAGCTGAGGGAGGACCTGATCCGGCGAGGCCACCGCTTCCGCACGAAGGCCGACACGGAGGTGATCGTCCACCTCTACGAGGAGAAGGGCGCCGCCTGTGTGGAGGAGCTGAACGGCATGTTCGCCTTCGCGCTGTGGGACGCGGCCGAGCGGCAACTGATGCTCGCGCGCGACCGGATCGGCATCAAGCCGCTGCTGTGGTACGCCGACGAGCGGCAACTGCTGTTCGCCAGCGAGATCGGCAGCCTGATGACGTGCCCCGCCGTGCCGCGCGACCTGGACGCGGAGGCCGTCGACGACTACTTCACGTTCTTCTACATCCCCGGGCAGCGGAGCATCTACAGGGCGATCCGTGAGCTTCCCCCGGCCCACACGGCCGTGTGGCGCGGCGGCCGCTGCCGTACGCGGCGGTACTGGCAGCTTCGCTACGACGTTGACGCGCGCCCGCGGCCGATCGAGGAGTACTGCGAGGCCTACCGCGAGCATCTCAAGCGGGCGGTCCGCCTCCAGCTCCGCAGCGACGTGCCGCTGGGGGTGTTTCTCAGCGGCGGGCTGGACTCCGGCAGCGTGGTCGCCGCGGTCGCCAAGACGACGGGCCAGCCCTGCCAGACGTTCACCGTCGGATTCGCCGACGCCTCCTACGACGAGTCGCCCCACGCCCGACTGACGGCCGAGATGTACGGGACCGAACACCACGAGTTCCGCATCACGCCCGAGGACCTGAAGAGGACGGGTGACCTGATCGGGCACTTCGGCGAGCCGTACGGGCCCTACACTATGGTGCAGGGCCACGCCATCAGCCGCTTCTCGCGGGAGCGGATCAAGGTGGCGCTGGCGGGCGACGGGGGGGACGAGCTGTTCGGCGGGTACCAGACCTACATTGCCAGCCGGTGGGCGAGGCACTACCTGCGGCTGCCCGAGCCGCTGCGGCGGGGCTTCTTCCAGAAGTTCGCCGCCCGCCTGCCGGTGACCGACAGTCTGCTGGGGCTGGACACGATGGTCCGCGAGTTCGTCCGGGGCGCGGAGATGTACGAGCGGGGGGGCAACATGGCGTGGAAGGTCGTCTTCCGCGACGCCGAACGCGAGGAGCTGCTGACCGGCGAGTTCCGCCGGTCGCTGCCGCCGCGAGACCCCTTCGCCCACGTCCGACAGCTCGAGGCGCTCGTCGCCGCCGCCAGCGACCTCCAGAAGGGCATGTACGTCGACCTGTCGATGTTCCTGCCGAACTGCGTGCTGACGCAGACGGATCGGATGAGCATGGCTGCCTCGCAGGAGGTCCGCGTGCCGATCCTGGACCACGAGCTGATCGAGTTCGCCGCGACCGTGCCCGACGCCTGCAAGGCCCGGGGGCGGAAGACGAAGATCCTCATCCGCCGCGCGCTGAGGGACTGGCTCCCGCCCGGCGTGCTGAACAAACGGAAGACGGGCTTCACCACGCCCGTGCCGATCTGGCTGCGGGGCGAGCTGAAGGGATTCGTCCACGATGTCCTGTCCCCCGAAGCGGTGCGTCGGACGGGCATTCTCGAGCCGGCCTGCGTCGGGCGACTGCTCGCCGAGCACGACGGGCGGCAGGCCGACCACGGACGGCGCATCTGGGCGATGGTCAGCTTCATGCTCTGGCACGACCGCTGCTACCGAGGCGCCCACGCCGCGAGGGGGTAGGGGCGTCCGCCCTCACCTCGCGCTTGACATGTGCTCTTCGGAGCCTTCAGCATTCCCCATTCGGCATTCAGCATTCGCCGCCCACCTTGCCCGCATGGTTGCCAGCCGCGGCGGCGACGGGTATAGTCGCTGGCCGTTTTCCGGACGCGGCGCGGTGGGGCTCAACGGTCGAGCCCCCTCGCCGGCCGCCGGCGGCGGCGAGAAGGAGAGCCTTCATGTTCGTTCACATCGGCGACGGGGTCATCGCCCATCACACGGTCCGCACGTACGGCAGGAACTCGGTGGGCGACCGGTGCATCCTGATGGACAACGTGATCCTCGGCTTCCCGTCGACGTCGCTGCTGCTGGGGCTGCGGCAGGTCGACCTGAACCTCGAGCACGCCGATTACGACGGGTGCGTCATCGGCGTGCACGCCGTCATCCGCACCGATTCGGTCATCTACGCCGACGTCCGCATCGGAGACTACGTCCGAACCGGCCATCGGATCCTCATCCGCGAGGGCACGACGATCGGGCACAACGTGCTGATCGGCACGAACACGGTGATCGACAACGACTGCAAGATCGGCCACAACGTAAGCATGCAGTCGTGCGTGTACGTCCCGACGGGCACGGCGATCGGCGACTACGTGTTCCTCGGCCCGTGCGTGACGCTGACCAACGACCGCCACCCGATCCGCACGGAAGAGCCGCTGACGCCCGTGACGATCAAGGACCAGGCCAGCCTCGGCGCCAACTGCGTGATCCTGCCCGGCGTGACGGTCGGCGAGGGCGCGTTCGTCGCCGCCGGGTCCGTCGTTACGCGCGACGTGCCCGACTGGCACATGGCCCTCGGCGCCCCCGCCCGATTCACCCCGCTGCCCGAGAAGCTGAAGACCAAGAACCGGATCGCGTGATCGCGTCGGAGACGCCGCATCAGGCCCGTGCCCCGTTGGTTCGCCCACTTGCCGAGGCGGTCCGGCGACGCGGCTGGGCAAGGGCTGTGCAAAGAGCGGCGTGCCCCGAAAAACAGGGTCTGTTCCCAGATGAACGTCACAGGCAAATCCGTGCTGGTCACCGGCGGGGCGGGGTTCATCGGCAGCCATCTCGTCGATGAGCTGATCGCCCGCGGGGCGTCGAAGGTCGTCGCGGTGGACAACCTCTTTCTCGGGCGGCGGGAGAACTTGTCTGCCGCCGAGGGAGCGGGGGAAGGGTTCTCCTTCGTCGAGCTCGACGCGTCGGACTTCGACGGGATGTCGGCCGTCATCGCCGAACACGGCGTCGAGGCCGTCTTCGACCTCGCGGTCATCCCCCTGCCGACGTCGCTGGAGAGGCCCAAGTGGTCGGTCGACGTGAACGTGCTGATCACGACGACGCTGTGCGAGTTGGCGAAGGCGGGGGCGTTCGAGACGCTGATCCACTTCTCTTCGTCCGAGGCCCTCGGCACGGCGCAGCAGGTGCCGATGTCGGAGGATCACCCGCTGGCGCCGACGACGCCGTACGCGGCGAGCAAGGCGGCGGGCGACCACATCGTCCTGTCGTACGTGCGGACGTTCGGGATCGACGCATCGATCCTCCGCCCGTTCAACAACTACGGCCCACGGCAGAACGACCAGGCGTACGCGGGGATCATCCCGATCGTCATCCGCCGCATTCAGGCGAACCAGGCGATCGAGATCTTCGGCGACGGGTTCCAGACGCGGGACTTCCTCTACGCGACCGACACGGCCGCCGCGGCGGTCTCGCTCTACGAGTGCCCCGCCTCGCGCGGGCTGATCACCAACGTCGCCGCCGGGCGGGAAACGTCCGTCAACGACCTCGTCGCCGCCCTGAAGCGAGTGATGGGCGCCGAGGATCATCCCGTCGTCCACGGCCCGGAGCGGCCGGGCGACGTGCGGCGGCACGTGGCCGACGTGGGGCGGGCGAGGGAGCTGTTCGGCTTCCGGCCGCGGGTCGACCCGGACGAGGGGCTGCGGCAAACCGTCGAGTGGTACGTCAGCGGGGGCGGGTCATGAAGCTCTGCATCCCCGTCATCGGCGAGCGGGAGATGGCGCTGATCGCCGAGGTGTTCGCGTCGGGTCATCTGGCGCAGGGGCCGAAGGTCGCCGAGTTCGAACGCCGCGTCGCCGACCACGTCGGCACCCGGCACGCCTTCGCCACGAGCAGTTGCACCACCGCGCTGCATTTGAGCCTCGCCGCGGTCGGCATCGGGCCCGGTGACGAGGTGCTGGTGGCTGACTTCACCTTTCCCGCCACCGGCAACGTCGTCGTCCACCAGCGGGCGGTCCCCGTCCTCGTCGACGTTGACCCGGTGACCTTCACGATGGACGTCGAGGACCTCCGCCGGAAGATCACGCCGCGCAGTCGGGCAGTGATTCCGGTGGACACGTTCGGCTGCCCGGCGGACATGGAGCGGATCACGGCGGTGGCGGCCCAGTTCGGCCTGCCGGTGATTGAGGACGCGGCCTGTGCGCTGGGCGCCACGTGCGGCGGCCGGCCGTGCGGGACGCCGGGGACGCTGGGCTGCTTCAGCTTCCACCCGCGGAAGGTGATCACCACGGGCGAGGGGGGGATGATCGTCACGGACGACGACGAGCTGGCCGAGCGGATCAAGCTGCTGCGGAACCACGGGGGCGTGGGCGAGACGTTCTGGTACCGCTACGAGGCGGCGGGGTTCAACTACCGCCTCAGCGACGTGCTCGCCGCGATCGGCATCGCGCAGATGGAGAAGCTCGACGAGCTGCTGTCCCGCCGCCGCGAGTTGGCAGGGCGGCTGGGGGAGCTGCTGGCCGACCTGCCCACCATCCGATGCCCGGCCGACCCGCCTTGGGGGAGGCACATCTTCCAGTCCTACGTCGTGATGCTGGACGAGTCGATCGACCGCGACCGGCTCGTGGCCGATCTGCGCGAGGCGGATATCGAGACGACCGTCGGCACGTACGCGTTGCACGATCAGCCGTACTTCCAGCAGGCCTGGGGCTACGCCGCCGGGCAACTGCCGCACTCCCACGCCGCCTTCCGCCGCTCGCTGACGCTGCCGCTGTACCCCCAGATGGCCGACGAGGACCCCGCCATCGTCGTCGCCGCCCTCCGCAAGGCAATCGCCCTCCAGCAAGGCGAGTAGGCCGTCAAGCCACGGTCGGCGGGTGCCGTGGCTTGTCGCGCAGCGGCAACCACGCTGTCACGGGGAGGCCTCCCGTCACCCCTGCGGGGCTCTGCATTGCAGTGGCCTGCAATCCGGAGGCTGCGCGTCCGGTTGACTCCCATGTCTGCTTCGGAGGCGGCCCTGCCCCCGTGGTTGACACTTCGGCGCGGGCGCTCATAGAATGGCCGCGAATCCGAAGCTTGGCGTGTGGCGGTCCGCCGCGACGTCGCCCCCCCGGCGAGCGATGATGCGAGTAGACACTCTAACAACCGATCTGGCCGAGGCCTACGAGAGCTTCGTGCAGGGCCGTGAGGCCGGTCTGTTCTACCACGGGCTGCGGTACAGGGACTTTCTGAAGCGACTGCTGGGCTGCGAGGAGCACTACCTGCTGGCCACCGACGGCGGGGTGGTCCGGGGCGTGCTGCCACTGCTGGTGGCCGACGGCCCGCGCGGGCGGGTGATCAACTCCCTGCCCTATTACGGCTCCAACGGCGGCATCCTCGCCGACGATCGCCGGGCCGTCGCGGCGCTGGTGGAGGCCTACAACGCCCTGGCGACGGCCGACGGGGTCCTGTCGGCCACGGTGATCGGCAACCCGTTCGCGGCCGACGACCTCGCCGCCGAGGTCGGTCACACCCACACCGACCGCCGCCGCGGGCAGTTCACGGCGCTGGATTGCGAGTCGGCCTCGCGGGAGGCGATGATGGGGCGCATCGCGCCCGCCGCCCGCCGCAACGTCCGCAAGGCGGCCCGGGAGGGCGTGACGGTCCGCACGGACGCCGGCTGCCTCGACCGCCTGCGGCAGATGCACCAGGAGGGGATGGCTGCCATCGGGGGGATGGCGAAGTCCGACCGCTTCTTCGAGCTGGTCGGCGAGCACTTCGAGGCGGGGCGCGAGTTCGACGTCTACGTGGCCGAGCTTCGCGGCCAGGTCATCGCGGCGCTGCTGGTGCTCTACTACAACGGCACGGTGGAGTACTTCACGCCGGCGAGCGATCCGGAGCTGCGGGCCGTCCAGCCGCTGGCGGCCATCCTGATCGCCGCGCTGGCCGACGCGGCGGGGCAGGGCTTCCGCCGGTGGAACTGGGGCGGGTCCTGGACGAACATGACCGGCGTGTACCGCTTCAAGCGGAAGTGGGCCGCCGAGGAGCGCACGTACCACTACTACACGCAGTTGAACGACGCGGGCGTCCTGGACTGGTCGTCCGAGGCGATCCTGGCCGCCTACCCGAGCTTCTACGTCGTGCCGTTCTCTGCGCTGAACCGGCGGGAATCAGATGAGCGATAAGGTCGTCCTATTCGGCACGGGCAGCTCGGCGGAGGTGGCGCACTTCTACCTCACGCACGACAGCGACCATGAGGTGGTGGCGTTCACCGTCCACGAGGACCACCGGGACAAGGAAGGGCTGCGGGGCCTGCCCGTCGTGCCCTTCGAGCAGATCGGCGAGCGGTTCCCGCCGGGCGAGTTCGGCATGCACGTGGCGGTCGGCTACAGCAAGGTCAACCACACGCGGGCGGGCATCTACCGGCAGGCGAAGGAGGCCGGCTACGAGCTGGTCAGCTACGTCAGCTCGAGGTGCACCTGCTGGGGCGACACGGCCATCGGGGACAACTGCTTCATCCTCGAGGACAACACGATCCAGCCGTTCGTGACGATCGGCAACGACGTGGTGATCTGGAGCGGCAACCACGTGGGCCATCACGTGACGATCGAGGACCACTGCTTCGTCAGCTCGCACGTGGTGATCTCCGGGCACGTGACGGTGGGGGCCTACTCGTTTCTGGGCGTCAACGCGACGATCCGGGACAACGTGACGATCGCCGAGGAGAACGTCATCGGGGCCGCCGCGCTGATCCTGTCGTCGACGAAGCCTCGGGATGTCTTCCCCGCCCAGCGGACCAAGGCCCACCGGCTCAAGAGCGATCAGATCAACTTCTAGGTGAATTCAGGGATGGACCCGACCGACGCCGAGATCCCCGAGCCCCTTCGCGACGTGGCGGACCTGTATACGGGCACCGTCCGCGAGCACGGGCCCGCCCCGCGCAGCGTCGGGTGGAAAAGCGCCGACCAGCAGTTGCTTCGATTCGCGAAGCTGGTGGAGGTGATCGACCCGGCCGACGCGGCGGGGGGGATCACGGTCAACGATCTCGGCTGCGGGTACGGGGCGATGTTCGAATACCTCGCGGCGCTGGAGGGCCTGAAGCTGTCGCGCTACGTCGGCTACGACATCAGCGACGCGATGCTGGCGGCGGCGCGGGAGCGGATCGACGACGAGCGGTGCGAGCTGGTGAAGAGCCCGCGGGTCACGCGGGAGGCGGACTACTCGTTCGTCAGCGGCACGTTCAACGTCAAGCTCGAGGCCACCGACGAGCAGTGGGGCGCGATGGTGAAGGACGCGATCGGCGACCTGGCGGCCCGGTCCGGCCGCGGGTTCGCCTTCAACCTCGTCACCAGCCACGTGGACTGGAAGGACGAGAAGCTGTACTACGCCGACCCGCTGGAGTACTTCGAGTTCTGCCGGCGCAACATCTCGCGGTACGTCTCGCTGCTGCACGACTACCCGCTGTACGAGTGGACGCTGCTGGTGCGAAAGGAGGCGTAGCTGGCGATCAAGTGGAACAAGCTGGGGAGGGTCTTCCGCCCGGACGGGCAGAGGCCGTGGATGACGTCGCACGCGTCGGTGCCCGTGCCGATCCGCCTCGAGGGCGACCGCTACCGCGTGCTGTTCGGCACGCGCGACGCGGAGAACCACCCGCGGATCGGCTTTGTCGAGATCGACCTGTCGGCCCCGACGGACGTGCTGCGCGTCTCGGAGGAGTG
>Ga0180437_10001038_pt1 | contig 49142 bp, 42 predicted proteins | sample SS_ome_4_FD_132410 | JGI IMG/M metagenome (GOLD analysis project Ga0180437, IMG submission 132410) | Hypersaline lake sediment archaeal communities from the Salton Sea, California, USA - SS_3_D_1 metaG | ecosystem: Environmental > Aquatic > Non-marine Saline and Alkaline > Hypersaline >... | reverse complement strand
TACTCCCGCTGCGGCGAAATAGTACAAAGCGCAGGCCATGATCCGATCCGGCAGGTAGGGGCGGAGGCTGAATAATCCCATGCCGAAGAGCAGGGCCCAGATCCCGGGAAGCAGAGCCAGGGTGTGCTCTCCGATATAGAACAGCGATAGCGTTACCATGAGGCCGGCCACCAGCATCGGCACGAACTGGTTGAGGACCTGGACGGTTTTTTTTCGCTCCCAGCGTGATTTCATGACGACGTACCGGTACCCCATCAAGGCCGCACAGAGAGAAAGGTTGATGCCGGATACGACCACCCAGTACCCCACGAAAACGCGGGAGGGAACGGTTTCGACAAACGCGGGCGAAGCCAAACCCGCTGCCAGACCGAGGATACCGGATAGCGCGACATAAAAGGATCGATAGCCCCGATAGATACTCGAGCGGGCCAGCTGACGGTGGATCTCATCAATCTGATCGAAGGCTTCCCGGGTCGAGTTCATCATCATCACGGTAGCTTATTTACTTTGCAATGTCAAGTACTTTTTAATTACAATTAAAAGATGCGGACATAAACACAATAATCGCTGCTATCCTCTTCACTTCTCCGCCGTCCTGTGCTATAAGTCATAAAAACTTGAGCGAAACGATTAGATGACTGAATTCCTCCTGGTCCTCGAAGACGGAACGGAATACCGGGGATTCTCATTCGGGGCGGAGCGTTCGGTGGCCGGGGAAGTGGTCTTCAATACCGGCATGGTGGGGTACGTGGAGTCGCTGACCGATCCCTCTTACACCGGACAGATCCTGACCTTGACTTATCCCCTCATCGGTAATTACGGCGTGCCCGGTGATGCCGAAGCCGATGGCCTTCCCCTCTTTTTCGAATCCGGCCGCATCCACATAGCGGCCCTCATCGTTTCAGATTATTCGCAGGACTGCAGCCATTGGAACGCGGTCAGGAGCCTGGCCGACTGGCTCAAGGCCGAAAACATACCGGCGCTCACCGGGATCGACACCCGGTCCCTCACCAAACAGCTGCGGGAAAAAGGCACCCTGCTGGGCAAGATCGAGTTCGGGGACGATATCGAATTCTACGATCCCAACCGGGAAAATCTGATCGTCAAGGTCTCGACTCCGGAACCCGTAGTCTACAATCCTTCCGGCAGCCCCGGAATCGTGTTGATCGACTGCGGGGCCAAATACAACATCATCCGCTCGCTAATTCAACGCAATTGCCGGGTCATCCGGGTGCCCTGTGATTTTGACTTTTTCGACCTGGAGTTCGATGGAGTCCTAATCTCCAACGGGCCGGGCGATCCCAAGATGTGCACGGAGACGGTCGCCTCGGTCCAAAGGTGTCTGGGAGACGAGATCCCCACCTTCGGGATCTGCCTGGGCAACCAGATCCTGGCCCTGGCGGCGGGCGGCGACACCTACAAGCTCAAATACGGCCACCGCAGCCAAAACCAGCCCTGCCTCAGGTCCGGTTCCAAGCGCTGCTACATCACTTCGCAAAACCACGGATATGCGGTGGATACCGGCTCACTTCCCGGCGGTTGGGAGCCGTGGTTCACCAACATCAACGACGATACCAACGAGGGAATCCGTCACACATCGAAACCCTTCATGTCGGTGCAGTTCCATCCCGAACACACTCCGGGGCCGGTGGATACCAAATTCCTGTTCGACCACTTCCTGGAGATGGTAAAGACATGACAAGCGCGCTGGGTGCCGCCGCAGGCCTTGAGAATAAGCCGGCGAAAGTCGTACTGCTCGGCAGCGGGGCCCTGCGCATCGGACAGGCCGGTGAATTCGACTACTCGGGCAGCCAGGCCATAAAGGCCCTGCGCGAAGAAGGCATCAGCGTCATCCTCATCAATCCCAATATCGCCACCATCCAGACGTCCGATGCCATGGCCGACAAGATCTATTTCCTGCCCCTCACTCCCCTTTTTGTGGAGAAAGTGATCGCCAAGGAAAAGCCCGACGGCATCATGTTGGGTTTCGGCGGCCAGACGGCCCTCAACTGCGGAGTGGAGCTGCATGAAAAAGGGATTCTCGACCGATACGGCGTCCGTGTCCTGGGTACATCGATCCAGGCCATCATCGACTGCGAAGACCGGCAGCATTTCGTCGACCGTTTGAATGAGATCGGCCTCAAGACCCCGCGCAGCGTTGCGGTCCGCACGCCGCAGCAGGCGATCGAGGCGGCCCGCGAGATCGGATATCCGGTGATGGCACGGGTGGCCTACGCCCTCGGCGGACTGGGATCGGGGCTGTCCTTCTCCGACCAAGAGCTGCAGGCCCAGGCGGTCAAAGCGTTCGCCTATACCAACCAGATCCTGATCGAGGAGTACCTGGAGGGCTGGAAAGAGATCGAATACGAGGTGGTGCGCGACGGCCACGACAACTGCGTCACGGTCTGCAACATGGAAAATTTCGATCCCATGGGGATCCATACCGGGGAGAGCATCGTGGTGGCGCCCTCGCAGACCCTCACCAACCACGAATACCACAAGCTGCGCGACATATCCATCCAAGTCATCCGCCATTTGGGGATCGTGGGGGAATGCAATATCCAGTTCGCGCTGGATAAAGAAAGCGACGATTACCGCATCATCGAGGTCAATCCGCGGCTGTCCCGGAGCTCCGCCCTGGCCTCCAAGGCCACCGGCTATCCCTTGGCCCATGTCGCGGCCAAGCTGGCCCTGGGATATTCCCTGACCGAGCTTCCCAATTCCATCACCAAAAAAACCATGGCGTGCTTCGAGCCGGCCCTGGATTATGTGGTGGTCAAGATCCCGCGTTGGGATCTCATCAAGTTTAAGCGCGCCTCCAAGAAGATCGGAAGCGAGATGAAGAGCGTGGGCGAGGTCATGTCCATCGGACGCACTTTCGAGGAGGCGCTGCAGAAGGCCATCCGCATGCTCCAGGTGGGGATGTACGGGGTGGTGGGAAATGATATCGTCTTCCAGGATGTGGATGCCGAGCTCAATAATCCCACCGACAAGCGGCTCTTCGCCGTGGCCGAAGCGGTACGGGATCACGACATCGGCCGGATCCATGAGCTGACCCAGATCGACCGCTGGTTACTGTACAAAATACGCAACATCGTGCGCATGGAGACCGCCCTTGGGAAGCACAAATGCGCAGACCTTCCGGCGGAGATACTGCGGTCGGCCAAGCGCCTGGGCTTTTCCGACAAGCAGATCGCGCTGACCCTGGGCTGCGAAGAACTCGACATCCGAAAACTGCGACAGGATTTCGCGATAGCGCCGGTGGTCAAACAGATCGATACCCTGGCGGCCGAGTACCCGGCCCAGACCAACTATCTCTATCTGACCTACAACGGCGACCAGGACGATGTCGCGTTCAGCGACACCAACCAGGTGATCGTTTTGGGATCCGGATCCTATCGCATCGGCTCCTCGGTGGAATTCGACTGGTGCTGTGTCAACGCGGTCATAACGCTGCGCCATCTAGGTTACCGGACCCTGATGATCAATTACAATCCGGAGACCGTCAGCACAGACTACGACATCTGCGACAAGCTGTACTTCGACGAGCTGAGCTTCGAAACCGTGGCCGATATCTATGAAAAGGAAAAGCCGCTGGGACTGATCATTTCCATGGGCGGGCAGATCCCCAACAACCTGGCCATGAAATGCCGCGACTATGGCTTGAATATTCTGGGTACCTCCCCCGAGAGCATCGACAATGCAGAGAACCGGCACAAGTTCTCGGCCTTATTGGATGAGTTGGGTATCGACCAGCCGGAATGGAAGGAGCTCACCGACATCGAGGAGGCCAAGGTCTTCGCCAATGCCGTCGGCTATCCGGTGCTCATCCGCCCCTCCTATGTTCTGAGCGGGGCGGCCATGTCGGTGGCCTTGAACGACGGCGAGCTGGTGAGCTATCTGGAAAAGGCCTCCGAGGTCAGCCCCGAATACCCGGTGGTCATCAGCAAGTTCATCGAGAACGCCAAGGAGATCGAGCTGGATGCGGTGGCCAAAAACGGGGAGCTGTTCGTCTACGCCATCTGTGAGCACGTGGAGAACGCCGGCGTTCATTCAGGAGATGCGACCATGGTGCTCCCGCCGCAGCGGACCTATCTGGAAACCACGCGCCGTATGAAAAAGATCGGGCGTCAGATCGCCGCGGCCCTGCAGATCAACGGACCCTTCAACATCCAGTTCATCGCCAAAGACATCGACGTCAAGGTGATCGAATGCAACCTGCGGGCCTCCCGCTCCTTCCCCTTCGTGTCCAAGATCTTCAAGCTCAATTTCATCGACCTGGCCACCAAACTCATGATGGGGATCGACATCCCCCCCATAGATAAGTCCTGCTTCGAGCTGGACTATGTGGGGGTCAAGGCCCCTCAGTTCTCGTTCACGCGCATCAAGGGCGCGGATCCGGTACTGAGCGTAGAGATGGCCTCCACCGGCGAGGTGGCCTGTATCGGCGACAGCTTTGAGGAGGCGTTTCTGCTCGCGCTGCTTTCGGTGGGATTCGAGATTCCGGAAAAAACCGTGCTGCTCTCCACCGGGCCGTTCGAGAGCAAAGCGCTTTTCCTGTCCGACGCCAAGCGGCTGCAGGAGATGGGATTCAAGCTCTACGCCACACGGGGAACGGCGGATTATCTGAAATACAACGGCATTTCCGCCGATGTTCTGTGCTGGCCCCTGGAAAAGAGGGAACCCAATATCCTGACCTTTATCGAGGAAGGCAAGCTCGACCTCATCATCAACATTCCCAAAAGCCATGAAGAGGAGGAGCTCACCAACGACTACATCATCCGCCGTAAGGCCGTGGACTTCAACGTCCCGCTCATCACCAACCTCCAGTTCGCCGAACGCCTCATAGACACCCTCGCCCTCATCAAGCCCGAAAACCTGGCCGTAAAAGCCTGGGACGAATATTGAGCCGAACCATCGCCCTGCTCGGGACCATCACCCACGATTTCATCACCTCGGAAACCGGAGAAGAGACACATGGCCTGGGAGGGATCCTCTATCAGGCCGCCGTCCTCTGCGGGATGCGGCATACTACCGCGCTCTTCACCAACCTGGGGGAGGAACTCTATCCGGCGGTGCATAATCTCACCCGCGACTGGATCAACCTGGACACTCGAAACCTGCATCCCGTCCCCGGGCCGGGACATCGGGTCCGCCTCCATTATCCATCTCGAGGAGAACGGCGGGAGGTGCTGGAATCGGCTGTCCCTCCCCTGGATCCCGCAAAGATCGTGCGGCATGCGGCCGAGATGGAATTCCTGGTCCTCGCACTTAATTCCGGGCTGGACATGACACTGAGCGGCTGGCGAACCGTCGTCCGTGCCTCCGCCTGCCCGATCTGGCTGGATATCCACAGCCTCAGCTTATCGCAGAACCTTGGATCCCCCCGCAGATACCGACCCCTCCCGGAGTGGGTGGAGTGGGCAGAGGGAGTGGATTATATCCAAGCCAATTCCGCCGAGGCGGCGTGCATGCGGGAGGCGCCCGGGAGCCACCCGGGCCGGTCGGAATTGGATGAGCTGGCACGGCAGGCCTTCGAAATCGGTGTAAAAGCCTTGATCATCACCTTGGGCAGGGAGGGCGTGTGGATCTCGACTCCCCGCAAGACCGGACTGATCCCGACGCACAGGGCGGAAATCGTCGCCGATACCACCGGATGTGGAGACGTGTTCTGTGCCGGAACCGCCGCCCGGCTCTGCGAAGGAGCCGACCTTTTCACAGCCGCCGCCTATGGAGTGCGGCTGGCGACCGAAGCAGTGGGCATCTCGGGAGTGGCGGAAACCTACCGCCTGATCAGCAATCTATCTACTTCTTGATCTTGGTGCCGGTGGTATCCAGGCCCATGCCCTCGTTTACCACCCGGCATTTGGTGTAGATCCCCTCCTCATTCTTGCTAAAGGTGATCTCATAACGCCCCTCTTCATCGTCATCGACGTAAAATTTGAAGGTCTCTCCTTCCATGGGCGTCATCTCCGCCGGCTCGCTGGAGGTCTCGGGCCAGATCCACAACTCGCCCTCTTCGACATACACGTTGACAACCACGATTCCCTGTCCGATCTGGGCCAGGTCGAATTCGTAATCCCCGACTATCGCAGCATATGGGTCCTGGGCGTCTTTCTCAAGGATCGCGGCCGAAGCCAACGGCGCCGCGGCCAGCATAAGCGCGGCCAGCGCGGCACCTAGTGCGCTCGACATTGGTTTCGTTCTCATTTTCATTCCCTCCTTGGGTTGGATCATTCGCCACTATGCTGATACGTATCGCCAGCCCCGATAGTTTTCCGCCGGGAAAAGAAAAGCATAGGGATCCATGCTTTCTCTCATCTCGGTTTGGTCTTAATCCTGAGCCTTCGTTCCTCCAGGTTGCGGAGAACGTGGGGATAGGCCTGCAGGCTCTCCAATTCCAGCTGCCGGCGGATGCCGTTGGCCGCCAGCAGGTTCTGGAACTCGGCGATTTCTTTTTCCGAAAAGAGATCCTCCATCAACGCGGGCCAAGCATACACGCCCTGCTTTTCCAGTTCACATAAGGCTGCCAGGGGATAAAAGAAATAATCTCTTTGGGCTCCCGTGACCTTGGCAAAACTTTTTTCGTCGATCCCTTTCAGGCTGACGCGGACCCGAATATTGGGGATGCGGAGCAGAACGATCAGCTCCGGATTGGCCCCCAGATAAAATCCATTCGTCTCGAGGATGAAACGCGAGTCCGGCCGGAACCGGGCCAGAGTCCGGATGATGCGAAGGATATGCTCAAACGAGGCCTGTCCCAGGATCGGCTCGCTTCCGCTGACCCGGAACAGACTCAAGGAGCGGGAATCGGCCACGTTCAACAGCTTTGATCCCACTTCCTGCGGCGGGTAGAAGGTGCGGTATCGGTCGGGATGCAGGTTGCGGTCATGGTTCCAGCAATAGGCACACAGGAAGGAACAGCCCACCGTATCCGCTGTGGCGATCCCGCCGTAGAATCGAGACGCACGAAATCTGTAATAGAGTCGAGTATCCTCATGCATGACCAGGTCTTCAATCTCGGCCGACCGCAAGATGGGATCAAAGGGCAGTTCCGGTTCCATGACGACTGTATATGTTACCGACAAACGGGCTGACGATCAACCTGAACACGAACACCCGGCTGGAATCGGTTTTTTTGGGGATTGTCGGACCTTTAGATGAACTTGAGAACAGAAATCCCCCTTCCGGAGGTCGGTTCGAGCCCACGCCATCTTGGCGCGGGATTGGGAGGTCATCTGGCCGCTCAGCGAGGGGGCCCTTCACCCGGAGAATATTATGGACTCGCTAATCCGGATCGAATCCTGTCTCCGGTCGGCGTATGTCCGGGAGGCGGATGAAGGGTAAAACCCGCCCGGTCAGATTTTTGATAAGTTATGGCAACTTTTCGGCGGCTCGATACGTATATATTATCTGGAGACCCAATTGGAATCCATGGGAAGAGAGGAGACCGTGAGCTTAAAAGAGATCTTGGAAAAGTTGATTTCGGAGCGAGTGCCCATCTTGTTGAGCGACAGGAAAGGGGACTGGGAAGCCAGAGACCTGCTGGATTCCCTGTCAATCCCTATGCTTAAGCGACGGGCCTATTTCCAACCGGGGATGTACATCGCGCTCATCAGCGACGGGGGATACCTGGGAGAGGTTCTCTACCGAGTCAAGCCCAAAGCATGATTTCCCTGGATTCACTTCTGTTTCAACCTCTTTAGCACCGCCGGCCAGTATTTATCCGCCTTCTCGATATATCCGGGCATATCCTTCTCCCACCTCCTCTGTATACGGCGGTTGAAATTCAGATAGAGTTTGCCCTGGACGATCTTCCATGCACTGGGATCTATGTCCGCCAATTCTCCCGAGGCCATGGCATAGGCGCAGTATCCGCCGTACTGCGGGGCGTAGCGCTCCGGGTCGGACTGAAAGAGGTCGCGGTGCTCCTCGCTGGCAAAACGCCAAGTCGCCCCTCCCCAGGAGAGGGATATCTCGGCTCTTCCCTTGACCGGACGATTTTGGACAAAATAGGCCACCGGATCGTACCCCTTGACGGCCGTGCCGTTTTTATCGGTATTGACGGGACTCTCTCCGGCGGCATGCGCCAGGACCGCAATGCTGAACATCACGACTGCTGTTGACCACAAGTGCAGGCTTCTCTTATTTTGGATCATGGTTGGCTCTCCTCTCCCGCGCCCGTTCTCTTATCATATTTTCTATTATACCGGAATGCCGTGGATAAGATTCCGCTTTGTTTTCATTCCTTTCGCATCTTGGCAAGGCCGATTTGATCGATCGCCAGGACTCCTTCCCGGCCGCGATCGAATATAAATTGAATACGCCTTATCTCCTCCGGCTTAAATGCCTGATTGGCAGCGACGAACTCCGACAACGGCAGCTCAAAGGTTTGCAGTGTCGGCTCATACTCCTTGCCGAAGATCTTTCCCTCATTCATGACCTTGGTGAACCGGCTCTTGGTCACAGGAGGCACCGATTTGAAGCGGTCCAAGGGGAAGAGCACGCGGTATCCTCTGGCATCAATCAGTTCAATGCTCAATTCCAAGGGTTCTTTGATTTCATCGCCGCTCTCAGATTTGGTTTGATCCGAAGTCTTATTCCCATATTTCAGGTCTTGAGATGATGCTGGATCCGAGCCTTCCTGATCCTCCACCGGATCCGGGACCTTTTCATCGACCTCCGCAAGGGCGAACACCAACATAGAATCGCGATCAACGCCGAATTCGTTCGGGAGGCTGTCGGGGAGGTTGATGCAGTAAAAAGGGGCGGCTTCCCCCTGCCGGACATCATCAGCGCCACGCCATCCCACAAAAACCACATTGTTCTGTTTGGTGCTGCGGCTGCTGCGGGTAGCGAGGTCGGCCTCCCGCCAAACCGCCAGATTCTTCTGCGTGATTACGGTGCCCGGAGACGTGCCGGTCGTGACGTCCACATCCTCTTCATAATCGCACAGCGCACGGAACGTGGAGTCCTGGAATCGGCTGATGTACACATCCTCCGGTAGCCAATCGGCGATGAGCCGGTGATCACGAAACATAGGGATATAGGCGGCGTTCCCGTGCAGGGTGGCCTCTAAAAACGCCGAAAAATAGACCCTGGCGATGGTGCGTTGCTCTTCACCGCTCAGCAGCGGCTCACGGTTGAGGATGATCCCCATGGGACGTCCCCAATCACTGTCCCCCCAAACCGTGTTGAACTGGCCGTGATTCGAACGGTAGGAATAAAGGCTGGCTTTAAACCAATAGCCGCCATCGGTGAAGCGCACCCGATTGTACTGCCGATCTCCTGCAAATATGGAAACATCCGAATCATGGGCGCCCTGCACGACCAGATAATTCACATTGTCCAACGGATTAGGGCGTCCGGTCGGCTTGTATTGTCCGTCCGAAGGCGCGATGGCGATGACGGCGTGGATATTGAAGCCGAAATCGAAGCTCACAGTGGCGTCATCCGGATAAAAGCGAAGGCGGTTGAAGGCACCGGCGATGGCGGCCGCTTCACCTCCTCGAGAATGCCCGATTAGACCGATACGATCCATATCCACCTTGTGAAAAAAGACGCTATCCGGATCCTGATTCCATGTCCGCCAGACCGTGAGGTGCTGAAGCAACATCCACGCCCTGCCGTCGTTCTCTTTGGAAAGTCCGCTCATGAACGCGCCGTTGAAGAAGTTCTCATCCACGGAAACGAAAATGAATCCTCTACTGGCCAGGAGTTCGCCCAGATAGGCATATCCGGGATCGGAATACTCCTGCATCTTGTGATTTCCGTGCACGATGAGAACCAGCGGAAAAGGGCCGTGGCCGTCAGGGTACCAAACCGTTCCGTTGATCGGAAACGCCTCGAAGTTGAATCCCCAATACCAGTGGCGCAACTTGATCTTCCATCCCTGGTTGTTTTTCACGAAGGGGGTGGCATCGACGCTTGAAGTCTTGAGGACGGCTTGGGAGCCGAACTCCGGCCGCCTCGGATTGTCGCCGCTGCCATAGGTCAATGACAAAACCCGGTAGGGACCCGGGCGCCCGGGATTGGGAGCGGTCAGGGCCTCGACGTTGGCTCCAACGGGGCTTGGCCCGACCAGGTGAACGTCGGTGCCCCGATCCACGATCCAGACCAAAACGAGGAGCAAAAGACAAAGCGGGATCCCTATGCTCAAGACCGTGTACCCCTTCTTCCATCCTCGGTAGAAACGGAACTCGCGGTCGAAAAGATGGGCCAGTCCTCCTCCCAGCAGTGCCGCCGCCAGCCCGAATCCGATCCCCAGCAGGAGGTTGAAGGGGGGAGGAAATCCCATATCGGAAAGGAAATAGACCAGGACCAACAAGGCCATCAACCCCAGGGTATTAAAAAAACGGGGGAGCACGAGCAACAGCCGATAAGAAAGCCAGAACACAAGCCCCATAAAGGCGGCCAATCCCAGATAGACCACCACTCCGGCCACGCTGTCCAGGATCCCCGGAAGCCCTGGGCGCAGAAATATCCCGAAATGGACCGCTAGGGCTACGATCACCGTCACCACCCCTACAGCCGATCCCCGGCGGACCGAGCGGCCGGGGTGGAGGTGCTCCCAATTGCGGCGTATTACCATCTGCAGCCGCCTCAATTTTGTTCGCTCCGTACGATCAAGATTCTGCCCCATAGTGTTTCCTCCCTGCCGCCAAGGTTATCGAAGCCATAATTCAAAAGATAGATAGTCCTATCACTCTATGCCGCAATCCTTTAACGACATCCATGTCGGCTCACCGCAATGATGAATACCGAGGACATTGATCCGAAGGGATGGACTTTTCCCCGATATTCATTTTTACGATGAGGCTTATGGTATTCTAAACAGAATAATCGAAGACAGGCAACTTTTTTCAATTAGAGGCGGAATGGCCTTTCCCTCGAAGGCGGAAAGAGTCATGAATCCTGGATTCTAAGCCGGCCTGGAATCAACGTAAAGGATACAGATCCTCAGTTTTGGAAAATCTGTAAATCCCCCGAAGGGGGCCAGGCCTGCATCCCCGGTTCTCTCCGTAATTTCCATGGAGGTACGTTTTGCAAATCACGGAGCCAGCGAGATTTTGTGAACGGGGAGCAGGCCTGACTTTGGCAGGAGCCATCCTGGGAATTGGGATCACGCTACAAATGAGACGTAAGAATTGCATTCCGGTGGATTAATATTGCAAATATTATGCCATCTCCTGCCTAAGTGCGGGCCCGGCCACCAATATTATGATCCCAAGGTCACTCCAGGGAATACGCCCCAGACCCATCGACAATTCCTCCCCCATGGGAATCCGGAGGACGGCGGCCGGATCGGTTTCGCGGGGCGCAGGTGTCCGCAGCCAGACAACGGATGTCTCAATTCGGACATTAAGGTCGCGATGATCCAGGCCGCGGCCGCCAGGGCCTGGCAGTCGAACCGAATCTCAGCGTAGACTCAGGACGACGTCCTTCACTTCCTCCGGAAAATTTTTGACCATGCGTTTCTTTTTGAGGTTGCTTTTCAGGATCCATAGGATATCCGAATCGTTGGTGTCCGCCAGGCTTCGCAGATAAGCGAATCCCGTAACAGGTGCTCCACTGACGACCACGCTGAGCGAGTAACCCAGCGCGTTGACGCGATAATCAGCTATACATACGGGATCCCATCGGCTAAAATCATAAAGTCACGCCGGTTGATCCACATCGCGCGACAGCAACCGGCATGGGAAAGAATGTCCTCGAGTATGACCTGTAAATAGAGAAGGTGATGAAAAAATTGGCTGCAGCCTGCACCGTCCTGAGTCTCTTCTGGACGATCAAGGCTCAGGATCTGCAGCATGAGGTCACGACCCTCAACATCGAGGTGCCGGTGCGAGTCTTCGACGGCGATCGCTTCGTGAGCGATCTCGCCATCCAGGATTTCGAGCTGTTTGAAGATGGAAGGCCGCAGAAAATCGACGCCGTATACCTAATCAAGAAGGCGATCATCCAGCGCAAGGAGGAGCTCAAGCCGTTCACGCCCCGGACGGAACGTCATTTCTATCTCTTTTTCGAGATCACCGAGTACAACGCCAAGCTGGAGGAGGCGGTCCATTACTTCATGCACCGTGTGTTCGAGCCGGAAGACAATCTCACGATCGTCACCCCCCGCAAGACCTATCGCATGAAAAGCGAGGCCCTCCATATGGTACCTAGACAGGAAGTGGTCCGCCAGCTCAAAAACAAGATTCGTGAGGACGCCTGGATGGGCAACTCAGAATATCGCACCGCCATGCAGGACCTGGTGTCCTTGGTGCGATCCTTGGCGGGATCGGGTCGCGGAGGACTGGAAGTGGAGGATACCGGCGGCATCGATTTTGAGGGAATGCAGCTCGAAGAAAAAATTCAGTTTTTGGGCCCGCTCCTAGACAAGCTGGACGACCTGCGCCAGGTCGAACAGGATAAGCTTTTGGATTTTGCGGCGATGCTCAAGGAGCAACCCGGCCAAAAAACCGTGTTCCTCTTCTATCAAAGAGAGTTTCTTCCCAAGATCGAACCCAAAACATTGCAGACACTGGTCTCGATGAATCAGGCGGCTCCCCAGATTCAGATGACACTGGCCTCCTATATGGACTTTTATCGGCGGGACCTAACCTTCAACGTCGACTCGGTAAAACAGGCTTATGCCGATTCCTCCATCGGCATCCATTTCCTCTATTTCACGCATCAGGCGGAGAATATTCCCGGCCTGGCCATGGAAGAACACTCCGAAGATATCTACAGCGCTTTTAAAGAGATGGCCGCAGCCACCGGAGGCCTGGCCACCAGCTCCGCCAATCCCGAGTTTCTCTTCCAAAAAGCGGCCGATGCGGCGGAGAACTATTACCTGCTCTACTACACCCCCCAGTCGTACAATGCAGACGGCAAGTTCAGAAACATCAGGGTGAGGATCAAAGGCTCCAACTACCGTGTAACCCACCGGGCCGGTTATTTCGCCGACTGAAACCGAATCAAAGAGGTCGATCCCGGCCCCCCTTCGGCCCGGACGGTGGAAAAAGGCTTCCACGCTCCGCAAATGATCCCGGCACGGCCCAGCGGGTGAGAGAGGCCGCTCAGGAATTCCGTCGATGCCGAAAATACTTCATCGCTTATCGGATTTTTTCGGTCTGCGAAATCTGCGGCCCAACACCTTGAGGGTAATCCTCACGAAAAACCGGAACCTCCCTGCTTCCGACCAGGTTTTCTTATAGGTCTCGTGTCCGGATACGATATTAAAAAGGACGGTTCGAAGCGCGGGCTCGGTTTCCGCCACCTCCAACACACCGCCCATAAATCCCCACCGCTTGGCCAGGTTGGCAAAGAATCTCAAGGCTTTGCCGTAGGGGATATCATCCGTCAGCTCACAGCAGTCGCTGCGGTACGCCTCGAAGGCTCTCTTCGATATCCCCACCCGGACCATGGTATCCGCCGCCCTGATGCCGGTGATTATGGCGGAATTGATACCTTTTCCCTTAAAGGGGCGGTTGAGCCCTGCGGCATCGCCGACCATGACGAAACGATTGCCGTAGAAGCTTTTGGCCGGCAGCGTCGGGAACTTGCCCTTGAAATAATACAGGTGGCGCAGGATCTCGTCGATATCATCGGGGAGATTTCCCTTGACCACCGGGAGCTGAAGGAGCCGATCCATCATCTCCGCATCGACGTGCTTTCCGGCGATGTTGCAGGTGAGATGATTGCCTTTGGGGGTCATGGCGCCGAACTCGACATGCGGCAGCGACAAAGGGAGAAAGGCGTGCAGGTATTGACCGAAATCCTGGAGAGCTGATTCTCCGACATGGATCTTGGTCACCACGGAAAAGAGGAAATCTGGCTGCCGATAGGATGTCAGCCTCCCAAATGTCTCAGCCATGCCGTCATCCAGCCCGAAGGCTCCCACCACCACATCCGCCTTGATATTGTTGCTCTCGCTGTACACCATGACGCCTTCGGGGGAAAAATCGATCTCCGTGGCCCGGGCCGGAATGGTCTCCACGCCCAACTTTCTGGCTTTTTGAAAAAGATAATTATCGAACTCCACCCGCCGGCAGGCGTAAGAGGGTTCATGCTCTCCGGGCAGCTTGAGGGTTCGGTGATCGGAGTGGATGTAATAGCCGTTTATGACTTTCTGCACGATATAGCTGGGGAAGGGAATCTCCAGCTGCGACTCGAGGATGGCTTCGATAGGAGGGGAAAGCACCCCCAGGCACTGATTGTAATAGCTCTTCTTCTCGAACCGCTTGTTTTCGTAGACGATGATGCGGGGGCATATCTTTTGAGCGGCGCAGATTCTTTTGAGGCGGATGGCGCAGCTGCTACCTGCGGGTCCGCCGCCGATGATGACGACGACACTCTTGCTATTGATGGGGCCTAGACGATCCTGCATCCTGAGTATTCGATCGGTTCTAGTTTGGTTTCCTACGGAATTTCAAAAAAATCAGCTTTATTGTAGTGGACAGCAGCGAAACTTGCAATCGGATACTGAACACCGCCTGAAAAATTTTCTTATAGGAGATGTTCCCGGTGAACATCTGCCAGAGTATAAATCGGATGCTGTGGGGATGCGAAGCGCGGGTCTCATTTTCCGCCAGCCGGATATGCAGGCGCCTAACAAGAGGAGCGGCCAGAATAATGTCATTGAGGAAGAACAGAAGACGGCCGTAAAAGTTGTCCTTGATGATGGCCTCCCTGGCCGGGCGGTAGAAATGAGTACGCAGGGACTCGGCGTCGATACCGAATTTGACGGCGGCAGCAGCCGCCAGACGGGCCGTGACAAAGGCGGATTCGATGCCGTTTTTATAGTGACGGGAGAAGCTGGCGTCACCGACCATCACCAGCCGATGGGTGAAGGGATTGTGAGCCGGCGAAACGGCGATCTTGGGATAACAGAAACAGCAGGCGGGGGCCTTCGAGAGCGCCTCGGGAACCTCGGGCAGGGCGAGAAACTCCTTGAGGAATTCCCGGTCGGCCTCTTTCTTCCCGATCAAAGTGACGGTGACGAAATCTCCTTTGGGAATGACCGTGGCGAACCGGATCCGACTACGGCGAGGCATAAAGACATGTATGCTGTCTCCGAAATTCCGGTCTATGGCGGCCGCGTCCAGCTTAAACTCCGCCTGGAAAGTCTTAAGTGTGGCCGGCGGCCGGTACCCGAATCCCATGGCCGTAATATTTCGAGTGAGTCGCGTGTTCAATCCGAAGGCCCCGACGACGAGATCCGCAGTGAAGGTTTTTGGCTGCCGTCGGCTCCCAAAGGTCAAGATAAGGGGCTGCGCGGGGTCTGCAGGGGCCTGAATCTCCTTGATCGGCTCATACACCACCGCGGCCCCATAATCCTGAGCAAAGGTGAGCAGAAAATCATCGAAGCTGATGACCTCCGGGAAGGCGGAGAAGCGGGGGCCGTTGCCGCGAAAAACTGTGGCGATGGAGTCGTTCTCGGAAGGAGGCGGGGAAAGAGATAATGCACGGCCGTTGAGATGCAGCCGGTATCCGCGGACACGTTTGATGATTCGCCCTTCAGGGAGGCCTATTCCTTCAGAGTTGAGCTTGGCATGCAGGCTGTTGGAGATAACGCCGGCACAGAGATTGCAGCCTCGCGGGCCTTTTTGCAGGAAATCCTTCCCATCGAATATTGTAGTCGAGATATCGATCCCGGCATCCCGAGCATATTTCTGGATAAAAACGGCACACAAAGATCCGGCCGGGCCCCCTCCGATGACCGCGACCCGGGAGTCGTTCTGCAAAGAAATTTTGCTCATGGACAAGACATCTGACCTTTTCATTAAGTGGCCGATATTTACTATAACCTAAATATTATCTGCAGCTTATTTTGACTGAGAGACGGCATATAGAAGACTTCGATTCCATGCCATTTCTATCTATGATCACATTATTTCCCTTAGTTCGAGCTGCTCTACCCATATCAGCATCGTTGCAAAGGATTTGCGGCGGCGGTGGCATGACACAGCTTATCCTCTGCACTCTCCCAACTACGGCCATCCAACTCATGAGTGATCCAGAGTATTATACTATAAAAACTATAGTGTATATAGAAAAAATAGACACATCTCCTTCAGAACGGCGCCCCAGATCTGGGGAGACCGCTTCCGCATGGCTCGGACACACGGGCATCCAATCGACCTTGGGGATGCCGGTAAGAGTCTCGACATATCCTGCGACTTTACTCATGCCGGCAGACCGGTTAAAATCAGAGCAAAAGGAGAGTCACATGCTTTCGCCCACTCATTTCGACGCCGGTAAGGGATGACCACGATCATGTCTTCAATCGAACAATGGAAACACACGACCCTGGAGGCTCTCCTGGGATATCATCAGACGCTGGATGCCAAAACCCGAAAGCGCTGCCGATTGGATCTCATGCAGCGAGCGGTGATGCGAGTGGCCGAGTTTTCGGAGCACTGTTCCGAATGTCAACGTTTGCAGCGCGAGCTTACGGACATCGCGGCCTTCCCCAGCCGGACGGACCGTGCCGCGAAATCAGAAATGAAGACCCACCGCAAGAAGCTCCGAGACTCGACGGAACACCTCCATAAAGCCCACAAGCTGCTCCCTCAGGGCACCTATTTCGGGCTGGGGATCATTTTAGGCACAGCCATCGGGATCTCGCTGGGTATTCTCATGCAGAGCATCGGAACCGGGATCGCCATCGGTACGGGCATGGGAGTGGCCATCGGCAGCGGCCTGGAAGCCCGGGCCAAGCGCGAGGGCCGGATCCTATAGAGAAGACAAAGCGCCGCCATCTTAATCGACAGGCAGAGTCAAGTCGGGAATGATCTCTTCTCAGGCTGAGAAACCGAAGTGGGGCAGCACGTTTCCCCCCTATTCAGTCCTCAAGACAGTGAGCTGTTGATCCACTCTGGACAGTTCACGGCGCGTATCCTCGATTAGATTCTCCAGCGCTTCATGCAGAGGACGGATCCGGTCCACCAGGCCGATGCTCTGTCCGGCCATGACCGAGCCGCTTTCCACATCGCCGTCCTGGACGGCTCGCCGAAGTGCCCCTACCCAAAAATTCTCGACCGCGTATTGGGCCTGAGCATGGGAAATCGCCTTGGCCTTTCGTTGGCCGATCAATTCCATCTGCAGCCGATTGAAATCGTCCAAGCCTCGGTTGCGAAGGGCCCGAACCGCAACGACCTTGAGATCGGAGCTGATCTGAGGCGTAGCCACGGCGTCCCGGGCCCGCGCCCGCAGGAAGGCCTGTTTGAAGCGGGGATGGGTTCTGCACTCCTCGGTGCACACAAAATAGGTGCCCAGCTGGACTCCGGCCGCTCCCATAAGCAGAAGATGAGCGATGTAGGCGCCGGTCGCGATCCCGCCCGCCGTGAATATGGGAACGTCCTTGACCCGAAACAGCACTTGCTGGAGCAGGATCCCCAGAGACACATGGCCCACGTGACCTCCGGCTTCACTCCCCTCGAGGATGAGCGCGTCCACTCCATTGTCGATGAGATGACGGGCAATGGATTCAGTCGAGGCGAAGCTGAGGACTCCGGCGCCGCTCTCCTTGGCGGCCTGGATCTCGGGCCGGCGGGGAAAGCTCCCGGCAAACACGATAAAGGGCACTTTATTCGCGGCCGCCACCCTGAGATGATCTTTATAATGAGGAGCGATGGTGATGAGGTTGGCGGCGAAAGGCCGGTCCGTAAGCTTCAGGACATGCTTGATCTCCTCATCCAGGTGTTCGGGCGGCATATTTCCCGCCGCAAGCGATCCGAAGGCCCCGGCGTCGGATACGGCGGCGGCAAATGGGCTATCGGAGATCCAAGTCATAGCGCCCGCGATAATCGGAAAACGCACGCCTAAAAAATCCTTTCCGCTCTTCCATAGTCTATTCAGATCGATCACTCCTGGCTCCTTTCTCCCTGTCCCTGGGGGACATCCCCCGAGGTGCCACCCCGGCTCGGACGAGAGGATGTCAAGCCTGGGTTTATCAGGGCCAGGCCTGAACAGGGTGTCCCCTTCGGGGACGTCCCCCAGTCAGGTGCCTGAACAGCGGTTCCAGCCGCAGTTGGGACAGGTAGGGCACTTCTGATCCGGTAGAGAGGCGCCGCAGATCTTGCATATGATCTGGTACAGATCCCTGGAATTGTTGGTCGTCTCACCGAAATGGCGCTCCAGGACCTTGGCGATGGCGTCCGGCAGCGACTGCACCAGACCGCCCTCTGTAAAAATTGGTTCGGATCCGCCGATACCTTTAAGCTGGCTGATGACCTCTTTGGGATCTACCCCACTGCGCAGCGACAGCGAGATAAGCCTCCCTAGAGCCTCGGCATCCGCCATGGTCGTATAGCCGCTCTTGCCGATACTGGTGAACACCTCAAAGGGCTTTTGATTCAAATACGAGATGGTGACATACAAATTACCGAATCCGGTCTTGATCTTATCCGTGACCGAGGGCAGCGAATTGGGCCGCTCCTTGGGATGACGGCGCACTCCGGGGGCGGTTTTATAGAGTACCTGCTCCGCCCGGCACCCGTCACGGTAGATAGTGATGCCCTTGGTCTTGAGTTTGTTTGCCAACTGGTAGGCTTTTTCCACGTCCTCTTCCGTGGCCGAATTGGGGAAATTGATGGTCTTGGATACCGAGTTATCCACATGCTTCTGAAAGGCCGCCTGCATTCTAATGTGCCACTCAGGCGGAATTTCATGGGCGGTCACAAAATAATCCGGTACCGGCTTTTTGGGATTCCGTTCCCGCCAATCCGCATAGAGCGGATGCACATCTTTAAGCTCTCCGTCGATAATCTTGGATGTGAATTCCAATGCGAAAATCGGCTCGATGGATGATGAACACCCGGCCAGCCGAGAAATAGTCCCGGTGGGCGCAATGGTCATCACCGTGGCATTGCGCATCTTCTTCCCCCGGAAGACCGACTTATCAAGGTTGGGAAAACTGCCGCGCTCTTCCGCCAACTCACGGGATGCCGCCGCCGCCTTGGCCCGCATGAATTCTGCCACTTTATCCGCCAAATCCAGAGCTTTGGGTGTGTCATAGCGGATTTTCATCTGGATGAGCAGATCCGCCCATCCCATGATCCCCAGTCCGATGCGTCGATTGGCCCTGGTGGTCTCTTCGATCTCCGGGAGGGGATATCGGTTGACTTCGATGACATTATCCAAAAAGCGGACCGCCACGGCGATGGTTTTGGCGAAACGATCCCAATCGAAGCGATCTTTTTTGCGGGGACTGAAGAAATGGGACAAATTGATGGAGCCCAAGTTGCAGGATTCATAGGCGTGTAAAGGCTGTTCCCCGCAGGGATTGGTGGCGCGTATGGGTCCCAAGTCTCTGGTCGGATTGTGCTGGTTGATACGATCGATGAAAATCAGGCCCGGATCCCCCACCGACCAGGCCGCGCGGACGATGGCATCGAAGATCTTGCGGGCGCTCCTTTTCCCCACCTTTTTTCCCAGATAAGGATCGTAGATATCGTAGGTCGTGCCATTCTTGAGGGCCCGCATGAACTCATCGGTTACTGCGACCGAAATGTTGAAATTGGTGACACTCTTCTGGTCCAACTTCATGGCGATGAATTCTTCGATATCGGGATGGTCCACCCGCAGGATCCCCATATTGGCGCCCCTGCGCGTCCCTCCCTGTTTGACCGCCTCGGTGGCGGCATCGATAACCCGCAGGAATGAAACCGGGCCCGAAGCCACCCCTTGGGTCTTGTGTACGAAACTGCCCTGGGGACGGAGTCGACTGAAATCGAAGCCGGTCCCTCCGCCTTCCTTGTGCACTAGGGCGGCGTTTTTTACGGCGTCGAAAATGGAATGCATGGAATCTTCGATCGGAAGGACGAAGCAGGCGCTCAAACACATATCGCGACCCGCTCCGGTCAAAGTGGGGCTGTTGGGCAGAAAGTCGCGCGCCATCATCAGATTGTAAAAGCGCCGAGCCCAGAGCTGCTGGGCCCTTTTGGTAGACTCCGCCGAAGCGATGTTGTTCGCCACCCGGGACAGCAGGTCTCCGGGGCTGCGGTCCAGAAACTCACCTGTGTCGTTTTTCATGAAATAGCGCGCCTCGAGGATGCGAAGGGCATTGACGGAGAAACCACCTGAGTCAGTCATCCTTCCTCCTATCTTATGGGAAAAAGTGAAGGGCAAGTCTACCAGATATTGAAGCATAAAGAATATAGACCTCTATATTCGGTATGTCAAGCTATTTTATAAATATTGTCGGGAATAGAAAACACCCCTGTTTGCAGGAGCAAACATCCCGGTCATCCCTCACACACAAGCCCGGCGGCATAAATATCTCTGCAAAGAATGCTTTCGCCGTCATGGCATTCGATATCCGAACGTCTCGGGCATATGCTTTCTATCGGTGATGAAATTTGATATGTTAGGGGCGATAATCGAAATGGGCACAAAACCGATTAAAACCCATCCGGCATGGTTAGCCGAAGAGAACTCCTTTCGCGAAGACCTCGGCGCCCATTGGGGAGATTGGGGATGCGACTCGGAGGTCGGGCATCTCAGGGCCGTGCTCCTCCGGCGGCCCGGTTCCGAGATCGAGAACGTTCCCGATCCGGAAGAATACCGCTGGTTAGAGCTCATATAGCCGGCCCTGGCCCGGAGGCAGCATGATGCCCTGGCGGAGGCGTATCAAAACGAGGGCGTGAGCGTCCATTATGTCGAACGCATGCGGATGGATCGACCCAACGCGCTTTTCATTCGGGACAATGTGCTCATGACCCCTCAAGGAGCGGTGGTCGGCCGGCAAGCAATGGCCTGCCGGCGGGGGGAAGAGCGTTATGCCGCTGAGGCCTTGGCCTGTCTGGGGGTGCCTATCCTGCATACGGTGTGCGGAACCGGGATCTTTGAGACGGCCTGTTTTCTATGGGTGGACGAAGCCACGGTCATCCTGGGATCGGGCAACCGCGCCAATTATGAGGGCTGCCGACAGCTGGAAGAAATCCTGGCGGGCATCGGAGTGGAAAATTTCATCTATCTCCAGATTCCCTACGGCTATGCCCATATCGACAGCCTCATATGCTTTGTTGACCGGACAACGGCGCTATTCGACCCGGCGCGGCTCCCCGGGGATGTATGGAGCACGCTCACCGATTTGGGAGTCCGTCTATGGGAAGCTCCATCAGCGGAGGAAACCCAGGAGTTGGCCCTGAACCTGGTGGCGCTCGAACCGGGGAAGGTGCTCATGGCCACGGGATTCCCGGAGACGCGCGACTTTCTCCTCCGGCGCGGCATTGAAGCCCAGGAAATCGACGTCTCGGAACTCCGCAAGGGATGGGGATCGCTGCACTGTATGACGGCGATCCTCAAGCGCGATCCATTGGGTCGGATCTTCTGATTGATCCTAGCGGCACAGCACTCCGGCGGCGTCGATCATCAATCCCGACCCGGAGGAACCGGTCAGCCGCCGGATGGCGATTTGCGCCTCCAGATCCAGTACACGGGCAGGCCGAGGGCCACCAGCCCCAATCCGAGCAAAGACTGGACCGGTCGTTTGATCAAGGTGTTGAGCAGGATTGCGGCCAAGGTCAGAATGAAAACCGCGGGAACCCAAGGATATCCCCAGGTCCGGTAGGGACGCGGAAGATCGGGACGCTTCCTCCGGAGGGTGAACACCGCGGCCGCCGCCGCCAGCCAGAAAGCGATGCCCATGAACATGGCGAATACCAAAAGCTGTTCGAATCCTCCGGTGAGGGCCAACACGCTGGCCCATGCCGCCTGAAGTACCAGCGCTGCGGCGGGGGTCAAGAATCGAGGATGGATGCGGCCCACGCGTTGGAAAAACAGGCCGTCGCGTGCCATGGCGTAATAGACTCGAGGCCCCACAAAGATCGCCCCGTTCAGGGCCCCCGCTACAGAGATCAGGACTCCTACCGAAAGCAGTCCGGCGGCGGAAGGCCCGAACAGCACGGTGGCGGCCTTTTCCGCGACCCTTACCTCTCCCGCCATCTCCCTGGGAGTCAGGGCGGCGAAATAGACGTAATTGGTCAGAAAATAGATCACCGAAATGAGAATGGTCCCTGTGACCAACGCCAGGGGAAGATTGCGGGACGGGTTTTTGATCTCACCGGCCACATAGTTGATGTTGTTCCATCCATCGAAAGCCCAAAATACCGCCACCAATCCCAGACCCAACCCGGTAAGGATCTGACCCGCTCCCATGCCGTCTATTGAGAATGAAAGATCCGGCGCCTTTGCCCTTCCGGCCAGCAATCCCAGGCCCCCAAAGACGACCAGGATCGATATTTTGATCACTGTAAGCCCATTCTGAACGCTCTTTCCCAGCGCTACACCCAGCAGGTTCAATCCCGTGAAAAACCATATGATGACCGCCGCCAGCACCTGACCCGAAGAGATGTCGAGTGCCGCTTCCCCGCCTCCAAAGCCCAGATCGAGGTGAATCAAATGATTCCGGGGAGATAAGGCCGGAAAGAAATAGCCCGCGTATTCCGCAAAAGCCACACCCAGCGCCGCGATGGAGCCGGTCATGTTGACCAAGAACATCTTCCAGCCGAAGAGGAATCCCCACATCGGGCCGTAGGCCTCCCGCAGGTAAACATACTGTCCGCCCGCTTCGGGAAAGCTGGCGCCCAACTCGGCATATGTCAAAGCCCCCGCCAGGATAAGGAATCCTCCTGCTCCCCAGCTGAAAAGCACCCATGTCGCTGACGGCAGCGAGGTCGCCATGAGACCGGTGGTGAGAAATATACCCGATCCGATGACGATTCCCACCATCATCATGGTGGAATCAAAGGCACCCAGCCGACGCGTCAGGTCCGACGTCGATTCTTCGCTGCGTCTCGTCATGTCTCCCACGGAATGTCGCCGGGGCCGGGATGTCCGCTCACGCCAGTCGCGTGCTGCATTGACGGGCCGGAGGCGATCTCTCCCGGCCAGGAGGGGAATGATTCCTACTGCTCGAAAGAAAACTCGATGGCGTTCAGCCAACGGTCGTAGCCGGCCTCCAATCGCGCCCGATAGGGTTCCAATGAGGAGGCGATGATATCGGGCAGTCCGTCTTGCCAGGCCAATCGATAGCGATCGGCTTCCATGGCCGCCACCTCCGCGGACAAGGCGTCCTTCCAATCCTGCCCCGCTGCGGGAGGCATATCCTGCATGAGTCGGTCAAGCTGATTGCGGAGTATGGGAAGCAGCATGCGGTGAAGCCGCCGGAGCGTGATATCCTCGCTCAGCTCCCGGGCTTCCTGCTCATTCTCCCACCTTCGGGTGCGGATTTCCTGATTCTCTCCGGTAATGCGAACGGATGGTCCATCCGAAACAGGTTTCTCCAACCAGGCGAAATATACGATTGTATAGAGATAGGTGTACTCTCCCAGGCCCATACCCACGTCCAGCAGCGCCTGATTGCGGGCCTTGAAAAAGTCTGCCAGCTGCGGTATGAGGCCGAATCCCATCTTGATCTTCTGCAGGACACCACCGGCGGATTCCACATCGATCTGTGCGTCCTCTTCATCGGAAAGCAATTGAATGGATTTGGCTATCTTATCCCTCTCTGCGGCCGTGGCCTCTCGCGCGGTGAGAAAGGCTTCGACACGTTCGGGGGCGATGCGACCGGTGGGTTCCGGCGTGTAATCGGAGATCTCGCCAAAGCGCTCGGTAAGGGCTTCCAGCATGACTTCGGAATCCTTGAAGCCCTCCACGAGATTGCGCACATACAGCACACCCAGGGTGACCAGGAGGGCGGCGATGACGATAATGACACCACACCCGATGCCACATCCGATCAGCCACTTTTTCGCGGCGCTCGATCTTCCTGTCTGATCGGTCTGCACGACGATTCTCCTCGTTCTAGAACCCGAACGTCACACCCAATCCCCAGATCGAAGCGTCCAGATTGAAGCTTTCCATAAAGGACATCCCCTGAGGACTTGAGGTCCGCTCGCGTTCCTTACCATAGGCTCGGACGAACACGAAATTGATCTCGGTGTTGCCTGAGCGGTATCCGATCCCCCCCAAAAATGTCGTCTTATCGACATCGATATTGGTGAGGCTCAGGGTCTCGAGCGGCGAGGCCGCCCGATCAACACCGAAGCCTCCTCGGAGCACCAGCCCTCCCGGGAGGCTGTACTCCGCACCCGCGCGGACGATCATGATGTTCTGAAAATCCAGCACCTCTTTTTCCACGATCTGGTCGATCTCGGGAATCCCGGTGATGGTCTTCTCGATCGTATCCAATGCGGTCCACATGGTGTATTGGACGCTCAATGACATCTGCAGCCGATCCGAAGCTTTAAAGGCGGCCCCCGCTTCCACATCCCAGGGCAGATCGAAACGGGTCTCGGAATCGAACCGCAGGTCCACCGCCCCGAATTCGGGTACGGTCAGGGGCATCCTGGTGTTTCCTCGCAGCGTCATCCGGGCCGGGCCGCGCACATTCAGGCCGACCTGAAACTTTTCGCTGACCCGGATAAGTAAACTGGCCCCCGCGGTGATGGCGGAACCCGACTCTTCCACATCCAGTGTTCCGTAGGGATAACCCTGAGATGAGAAGTCGAGCTTTCCCCGATAGAGATTCAGGTAGGCCCCCACCGATACTCTATCACTGATCCGATAGGCCAAAGCCGGAGTAAAGGCCGCGATTCCCAGGCTGGATTTCACGAGGGTTTGAGGTTGGTTGGTCTCCCAATCCACCCCGCCGCCGGCATAGGGCACGTAGAACCCAAACGCCAGGGTCAGGCGTTCACTGGAGCGATAGGCAAAGAAGACCTGAGGGAACGCGATATCGTGGCGGCTCTCCAGCGTATTTCCCTGGGGCCCGGTATAGTGATGCGAGGGACGGACGGAAAATCCGTTCAGCGACAGGCTGAATCTCTGCTCCAGGAACGGCAATCCCGCCGGATTATAATAAACCGCACTGGGATCGTCGGCCACCGCGATGAACGCCGCCCCCATGGCCACGGCCCGGCTGCCCATCAAGGTGTTGTTCCATCCGCCGGCCAAGGCCGGTGCCGTAAGGCCCAAATAGACAACCAACAGGCAAAGGCTTCTGCGCATCATCTTTGGTCCTCCCTTAAAAGATTCCAGACTCCCGATTATGTTTATTTATATAACAGGTCCCGCCCATTTGCGCAAGAGGGCTCAAAGCAAAGCTGGGCCCGATTTTTGACGTGATCGAGGGCGTGTGTTATATATCCGGGAGGGATTTCCACCTATGCGACTCCGCACATGGATATTTTGGTCGATTATGCTGGGCGGGCTCCTGCTTCCCTACGCGCCCGGACATCACACGGCCACCGAAGCCTCCTTGGAAGAGAGGATCGGACAGATGCTGATGGTGGGATTCCGCGGCACATCGGTGGATTCCGACTCCTCCATTGTCCAGACCCTCCGCGACATCAATTTGGGGGGGGTGGTGCTGTTCGACTTTGATGTGCCTTCCCAGAGTTTTCCCCGCAACATCGTCTCGCCGGATCAAACCCGACATCTCATCCAAGCTCTTCAGGCGACGGCCTCGACACCGCTGCTGGTGGCTGTGGATGCCGAGGGCGGGCGCATCAATCGGCTGAAATCCAAATACGGCTTCATCGACATCCCCAGCGCCCAGGCACTGGGTCGCACCGATGTCGCCGAATGTCGCATCGTTTATCTAAAACTGGCGGAGCAGTTGATCGGCCTCGGATTCAATCTCAATCTGGCTCCGGTCGTGGATCTCAACCTGAATCCCGCCAATCCGGTCATCGGTTCTCTAGAACGTTCATTCGGGCCGGACCCTGAAGGAGTGATCGCGCGGGCGGCCGCCTTTATCGACGCCCACCGCTCCCGCGGAGTGATCACGGCGCTCAAGCACTTTCCCGGCCACGGCAGCTCCCGTGGGGACAGCCACTCGGGCCTGGTGGATGTCACAGATTCATATCAAGAACGCGAACTGCAGCCCTTTCTCGAACTGATCCGGGCCGGCGCCGCGGATATGATCATGACCGCGCACGTCGTGAACCGCCGCATCGAATACCGCCACCCGGCGACACTTTCAAGTGCCTTCCTCGACTCCCTTCTGAGGAAGCGGCTCGGATTCGAGGGCGTGATCATTTCCGACGACCTGCAGATGGGCGCCATCGGCCGGAACTACGGATTCGAGCAGGCCCTGATCCTCGCCGTCAACGCGGGCTGCGACATCCTGGCCATCGCCAATAACGGCGATCGTTACGACGAACAAGCGGCGCATAAGGCGCATCGCATTCTTGTGCGGGCGGTGGAGAGGGGAGAGATCCCTCGTTCCCGAATCGATGCCTCCTATCTGAGGATCGTCCGGCTCAAGCGGCGGTATGGAATTATCCGCTGAAAGGATAGCCTTAGACACCAATCCAGGCGGAATCCCCTCCGCTCCGATCGGAACCGTCGCAGGGAGGGAGAGGAGTCGCGATCAGCCGCGAAGATCGAGCGTTTCGCGAACGGCCTGATCGAGCGCATCCAGGATGGCACGGCGGTCAGGGCCGGTGGTTACGAAGGTGATGATCAGGGCCGAATCCTGCGCGCTCTTGAGTTGCATTTCCCGGACCAGAACCGATCCTTTTTCCAACGTGACGAAAAACCCGACCGCCGGCCCCGCTGCGGACGTCCCATAACCGGTCAACGCGAACCCCAGGTACAATTCGTCCGACTCGCGGCGAAGCACCTCCAATCGTTCCTGCAGGGCCTTTTCCGGCTCAAATCCGGCGGCCGCAGGCTCGATCGCGATCGTAACCCGCATATCTTTGGCATAGGAAAAGGTGACCTGTGAGCGGGACTCGAAGGAGCTGGGGATGATAGTATATCCCTCTGGCAGGCGAATCGCGTAGAGGCCGCCGGGCTCCTGATAGAGGGCGGTGCTGACGGGAGGGAGGAAATCGCTTCGGGTAAGAGGTTCGGCCCCGCCTCCGGTCACGATGTATTCCCCTTCGGTATCGCCCTGCAGGGACACATCATCCCCGGTGAAGAAAATCCTGTCGGCCCCGGCAGAACGGATCTCGTAGGCCTCCTGGTCTCCCTGCAGCTTCATGGGAGTTCCCCATCCATCGACCAAGGGATTATCGAGATCCGTGTCATTCCGCGACACCACCTCTCCCCATTCGCGCTGTATATAGTCCAGGATGCCATCCCGGCCGGAAGGGAATGGTATCTCCCCCTGGGCCGCGAGGATGGACAGCTGGGCCATAACCGCCTTAAGGTTCCTCAGCTTGGCCTTGGTGACGAGTTGACCGCCTCCCCGGGTGAGGCACGCCCTGAAGGCCCCGGGGCCGAACAGTGCCAAAACGAGGGCCGCAACCGATAAGATGATCAATTTTAGAGGGAGAGGGATTTTCCGCACGGGTCACCGGTTACGTATGTCCCCCGTAAGAGGCCTGGATGATCTGCCCTAAGAATTCCGCCAGGTTCCGGTTGAATTCCTGGGATTCCTCGAGCATGAGGAAATGTCCCACATTCTTCTGGAATTTCAGCCGAAAATTCTCAGTATGGTTCCTGACCACCCGAAAATACACCAGGGGGCGGTCGGAGTTGATGGAGCGGATGGGGATGGTGAGTTGCTTCAGAGTATCTGTGGCGTCGTACTTGAGCAGGTGTTCCAGGGCCCCCAAGCCGATCTCGGCCGGGGTTTCGGCCATTTCCAACACAATGCGTCGCTTGAGCCGCTCTGGGCTCGAGGAACGGAAATAATTCTCCAGCCCATATTGGCGGACATCTTCCGCGAAGTCATTTTGGAAAAGAGCGAGGGTGGCCGCGATCTGCTCGGGGGTGTAGGCCGCGAGATAGAGGTCGCTGAAGGAGTCGGCTCCCACCATGCCGATGACCCGGTCGGGAACCAGCCGGGCGGCCTCCATGATCGCGGCGCCTCCCATGGCATGTCCGACCAATATGACATTGGAGAGATCGAGTTCTTTAATGACCGCCGCAACATCCTGGCCAAAGGCCTGCATGGTCCATTCCTTACGTTCCCGGCCCGAGCGCCCATGGCCAGCCAAGTCGAGTGTGACAACCCGATAGTAGACCCTAAAAGAAGGAATCTGGGCATCCCAGTACGTCATGTCCGTGCACCAGCCGTGGACAAAGACCAGTGTATAATCCCCCTGGCCCTGGACCTTGAAGCGGATGGGAGTCCCGTCGGCGGACAAGGCCGTACTGTGTCCGGCTCCGGAAAGTTCATCCGGACGCGTTCCCGGCTGGCATCCTGCCCCGATATATAGGGCTGCCACGATCACAACCAGCAGGCGGCAGTTGAGTCTCATGCAGTCCTCCCTTCCCTCATCTATTTATAACACAAGCCCCTGAGCATTGCCAAAACAAATCCGGGAAGAGGATCGGGGCCAAAGCCGGTGACTCAGACGCCGGACTTCATGCCGTAAGTGATGACTTTTTGGGGGCAAACGTCGCTGCAGGTTCCGCAGAGGATGCATTCAGTTTTTTCCATGTGCCTGCTCTGGACCATGCGCTCCACGTCCAGGCTCATGGGACAGGACTCCGTGCAAGTCCGTCAGTGCGCGCAGCGGTCCGCATCGGCCGTCAGTCGCAGAGAGGGCCACCCAAAAACATTCCGGAGTTTACGGCCCAGGATCATGAAGGGCGCCATCCAGCAGAGATGATGACAAAAGGAGCGCCGGCCCACGGCCAAGGCCGGGAGGGCGATCAGGAGCAGCACCAGGTACAGGATGAAGAAATCTTCCTGCCGGGAGATGGAAATGAAGTTGGTCATCTGAAAGAAAGGCTCGAACCGCCGCAAGCCTCCCGCCCGCACAGCGGACAAGACGATGAGGGACACCCAGGGGACCCATAATGCATACTTGATCCAATCCCCGCGTCGGATGGGCCGGTCCTGAACCGAAAAGCAAGCCTCCTGGAGGCCGGCGGCGGGGCACGCCCAGCCGCAAAACGCTCGCCCCACCACGAGTGCCGCGAGAAACAAGAGAACGAACGCCACGAAGCTGCCGTTCACGATGCCGGCGGATGCCGCCATGATGATCAGGACCGGAGATAGATAATAGAGGGTAAGAGGAAACAGCAGGAACGAGACCAGGATAATTCCCTTGCGCAGCCGCTGTCGCCTCTTCAGCGAGCCTGTTCGGGGCACGAGAGCCTGGGGTTCGTAGCCTCTGGATGACGAGCCCTTCAGGGAACTTTTCCCTTTACTGCGAGATGACGCCGTTGTCTCCCACCTTCCACTCCCCGCCCTCTTGGACATAGAGGACGGCGCGTTGGGCTTCACGCCCGACTTCGGCGGTAAACTTGATTTCAACCAGCTGCCAATCCTCAAGATTCCGGTATTTCAATCTGAGCTGGGTTTCGCTGGGGCCGGCGAAGTTTTTTCCCCGAAATTTTTTCAACACCTTGGAATCTCGACCATAATTCTTGATAAAGATGGGAAGCAGGTCGCGTTCTTCCGCATCCCGCATGATGAATTCTTCGATGAAATCCTGCGGGTAGTAATATTCATCGATGCGGATCCATTCGTATGTGTCCTCTCCGCTGTTCCCTCCCTGGGAGCGAAGGGCCTTGAATCCGAAATAGCCGCCGATGATCACGGCATCGACGATCAAAAATATGAGAAGGATCTTGACGATTTTATTCATGCTGTCCCCCTGACCTTGATCGATATCCAGACATGTCTCTCACGCTCGGGCTTTGTATGGTGGCTTCATGGTATTTTTCCCTCTCGGAAAAGTCAACCACTGCCGATCATGCGGAGGGATCTAGTAGCTTTTTTGCTAGAAAATGGAGAACTTCACGTACTTCTTGGGATTCTTTTTGATGTCGGCCAGGAATTCATTGAGCTCTGCCAATGTTTGATTGAGGCGCTCGAAAAATTCCCGGTTTTGCAGCAGCTGCCCGGCGGTCCCTTCACCCCGATTAAGCCGTTGGGCCACCAGCCTGACCTCGGCGGATAGCTGCCCCAAACGCTCGAGGGCCGAATCCACCGCCGCCAGGGTTTGGTTGAATCTTTCCAGGCTGTCCCGGCCTTCCTGCGCCACCTGCCTGGTATCCTGCCGGGCGGCGCTCATGAAGCTCTTCAGCTCTTCACTGGCTTCCCCCAGGCTTCGCACCTGTCGGTTATACAGGTCGACATCCAGGCGATTGATCTGGGCTCTCATGGTGTGGACGGTGTCGAGCACACCGTCCATGGATTCACTGACTTTTTTTATGACTTCGTCCAGGTCGCCGGACTCGATCTTGGCCTGAGCTTGAGATAAGATCTTGGCCGCCAGAGTCATCAGATCCTTGTTCTCGCCCAAGATAATGGCCCCGGGTTCCAGGGGACGCTCTGAGTCTCCCGGTTCGATGGTGATGGCCTTTTCCCCGATAAAATTCAGGGTTGCAATCTGAATCCGTGAGTCCTCGGGAAATCGGAACCGTTTCTTGATATCCACCGTCACCCGAACGACATCTTCCCTGAACTCCACCGCCTTGGTCCAGCCCACGCGGTAGCCGCGCATGTAAACCGGGGCCTTATCCCTCAGGCCCACGACATCGGAAAAATCGAAATAGTATCTGTGATCGGGGCTGAATATGATGGCCTTCCCGGACAGCCATAGGATGCCGGCGAAAAAAAGCACCATGGCAATGAAAACGATCATGCCCGGAATATAACCCGTGTGTTTACGGCTCATTTGCCTCTCCCATGACATACAGGGTATGTAGCATTTCAGATGTGATGTCCTGCCTGGGCCCCATGAACATGATCTCTCCCTGTTTGAGTAGCGCCACCTTATCGGCCACCTGCTGCATGAGCGGGATATCATGGGTCACGATCACCGAGGTGGCGCAGACCTCCTCTTTGAGCCGCCCGATGAGTTCGATGACCTTTTTCACATTGCCCTCATCCAATCCGACGGTCGGTTCATCATAAAAAATTACCCGGGGGTCCTTGAGTATGGCCCGCGCGATGGCCACCCGTTTCTGCATCCCACCGCTGAGTTCCTCGGGATATTTATCCAATACGCTGCTTCCCAGGCCCACGAATTGAATGGCGGACTTGACCGCCGACTCGATCTCCGCATGGGACATCCGCCGGTGCATGCGCATGAACAGGCTGAGGTTATCGCGCACATTCAAGAAATCGAACAGGGCATTGGCTTGAAACACGAACGCCATGCTGTTCTGCAGCGTGCGGAACCGCTTGAGGGGCAAGGTGAAGATATCCTCTCCGTCGATCAGGATCCGGCCGGCATCGGGGCGAATCAGGCGCACCAGGGACTTGATAAGCACGGTCTTGCCCTGCCCGCTGGGGCCGAGGATCACAGTGGTCTCGCACTCATTCAGGTCCATATCGATGCCCTTGAGGACCGGCTTGCCGTCAAAAGACTTGTGGATGCCGCGGACTTGGATCATAAAAGAAAAGCCCCCAGGTAGTAGTCGAAGAGTACGATCAGGATGGCGGAAACCACCACGGCATTGGTGGAGGTCTTGCCCACTCCCAAGGCCCCGCCATGGGTTTTCATCCCGAAGTAGCTGCCGATCAGGGCGATCCAGAATCCGAAAACAGCCGGCTTGATGATGTTTCCGAAGTACAGCTCGAACACCCGAAAATTGAGCTGCATGCCGGAGATGAATTCCGGAGCCGAGACCCACTGGGTCATGACGGTGGCCACGAAGAACACGGTGAATAGGGCGATGAAATTGGCGAAGATGGTGATGACCGGCAGCATGATCAATCCCGCAAATATCCGGGGGAGGATCAGGAAACCGATCGGATCCAGTGACAGCGTCTGGAGGGCGTCGATCTGTTCCGAGATCTTCATGCTGCCGATCTCCGCGGCCAATGAGGCCCCCAGCTTGCCGGCTAAGACCAGCGAAAGCACGATGGGACAGAGTTCCAGAATGGTGCTTTTGAAAATCACGTTGATGGTAAACGTGCGCGGGACGAGGGCCGAGGATTGATAAGTCCCTTGGATCATGGCTCCCAATCCCACGAACACGGCGATCACGGCGGCTATGGGGAGGGTGTTGACCGAAAACACATGCAGCTGGTCAAGGATCTGCCGGCGGTAGAACCAGACGGAGGGAAAAGCCTTCAAGGTGTTGAGAAAAAGCAGAAAGACCTCCCAAACCGTGCGAAAAAAACCGATGACCCTGAAGCCCAATTTTTCGATCATGAGGAATCCCAAGGGATAGGACACTATATCATAAATACCTGGGCTAAGAAAGCGGAGCGGGGCTTAGAACTAGGGGACATCCCCCCAGGGGACACCCCGGCAACAAGGATCCTCTGGACACGGAATTCTCTTGGCGGGGTGTCCCCTGGGGGGATGTCCCCTAGTTCAGCAGATCTCCTCGGTGAGCTTGAGGAACTGCTTGTAGGGGATGGCGGTCCAGCTTTCGGCTGCAAATGCCCCGTTGGAGAGACTGATGAGCGAGACCTTCATGGCGGTCTCTTCGTCCGGGGCCTCATAGATGTCTAAGAAATCATAATCGCCCAGCAGGGCGTAGTGGGCTATAAACCTGACCTGGGGACACTTCTGCTTGACCTCATCCAACCAAGCCCGCCCGAGCTGGGCACGATCTTTAACCTTCCGAGCAACATCCGGAGATAATTTGGTCATAAGGACAAAAGTCTTCATCCTACCCTCCTCCCAAGCTGATATCGGCATCGCCGCCGCCGGCCCTGCGAGACCAAAAGCGCGGAATGCAGCAGAACCCGAAATTACTCGAAACGGAGATCCCTATGTGCTATATATCCCTGCATCACGGCTAGCGTCACTATCTATTGTGATATCCAGCCGGCCGATTGTCAAATCTTCCGCAGGAGGATCAGATCAATTCATAGCCGTCGGCATCATGAAGGACCTGAAACTTATCCCGGAAATCCATAAGCTTTTGATAGGAAAGGGTTACGGCCTCGACGCTCTCTTCATGCGGCCGTGTCCGGCTCAGGCGGATCCCTTTGGGACCGAACACAGCGGAATCCCCTGAGAAAACCATGCCCAGGCCGTCTCTGCCGATGCGGTTGATGCCAATGACATAGCTTTGGTTCTCGATCGCCCGCGCCCTGAGCAAGACTTTCCAAGCCGACCTGCGCGGCTTCGGCCAGTTTGCGATGTAAATCAGGCAATCGTAATCGCCCCGGTTGCGGCTCCATACCGGGAACCTGAGATCGTAGCAGATCATTGGGCACACCCGCCAATTCCCGATGTCCACCACCAGGCGGCGGGTGCCGGCCGTGAAGTGCTCGTTTTCCCCCGCCATGCGGAACAGATGACGCTTATCATAGTAAGTGAAGCTTCCATCCGGCCGCATCCAGATCAGGCGGTTGAAATGCCGGGCGCCCTCCCGAATGATGACCGATCCTACAAACACGCATCGTTTCCAAGCCGCGGCCTCCGCCAGCCATCTTACGCTCGGTCCGTCCATAGCCTCTGCCAGGGCCGCGGCGTTCATGGAGAAGCCAGTGTTGAACATTTCGGGGAGTATGACAACATCGGTCGGCCGGGCCAGATTCTCCGCTATCCGAGAAAATTTCTCGAGATTGCGTTCCCTGTCCTCCCAGAAGAGTCCGGTTTGGACCAGGGTGATGTTTAGATCGCACATATGATCTCCGCCGCTTTTTTAAGTGTTGCCTCACGTTTGGCGAAGCAGAACCGAAGAACCCGGTTGTCGATCTCATCCGGATAAAACACCGAGACCGGGATAGATGCCACTTTGTACTCCTTGGTCAGGCGTACGGCAAAATCGACATCCCTCTCATCGGTAACGGCGCTGTAATCCAGGAGCTGGAAATATGAACCGCGGGCAGGTATGAGACCGAAGCGGGAATCCCGGATCAGGCTGAGAAACATATCCCTTTTTTCCTGATACATCCGGCCGATGTTGCGGGTGCTGTCTCTATCTTTGAGATATTCGGCGATGGCGTACTGTACCGGGGTATTGCAGCAGTAGACCAGAAACTGGTGTACGGATCGGAACTCCCGCATCAGTTCCTCCGGCGCTAAGCAGTATCCCATCTTCCAGCCGGTGCTGTGGAAAGTCTTTCCGAACGAGAAAACCGCAAAAGCCCTCTCCCGCAAGCCGGGATAGCGCATCGCGCTGCAGTGGCGGGCGTCATCGAAGACGATATGCTCATACACCTCATCGCTGAGCACCAGGATATTGGTGCCGCGGACGATGTCCTCCAGCCTCCTCATATCCCCATCGGTCAGGATGCCTCCGGTTGGATTGTGGGGAGTATTGATGACGATCATCCGGGTGTGTCCCGTGATCAGGGACCGGACCTCGTCCCAGTCGATGGTGTAACTCGGAGGCCGAAGATGAGAGAAGACCGGAATGCCCCCGTGCACCTGAACCGCCGGGGCATAGCTGTCATAAGCCGGGCTGAACAGGACCACCTCATCTCCCGGGTGGACCACGGCCGCTGCTACCGTGTAGATCGCCTGAGTGGCGCCTGCGGTGATATTGATCTCTTTTTCCGGATGGTAGCGGACCCCGTAAAGCTCCTCCACCTTCCGGCATATCTCCTCACGGAGGACGGGAACCCCCGTCATCGGCGCATATTGATTGAAGCCCTTCTTCATGTAAAGGGTCACGAGGTCGATCAATCTTTCCGAAACCGGAAAATCGGGAAATCCCTGAGACAGGTTCAAGGCTTCGTGCTCTTCCGCGAGTCGGCTCATGACGGCGAATATGGTGATCCCCACGTGGGGGAGCTTGGGCTTGAGAGTAGCGAAGGGATCAGACATGTGGGTTCCTTTACTTGAGCTCACTTTACGGCCCAGGTTCCCATTAAATAACTCATGTCGGAATCGATGTCAATTCCGGCCGAGGGCGGGAAAATTAAAAATTGGCTTGCTTTTTTCCTACTTACTCGATAATGTAAATATGAGATTAAGGAACTGAATCGCAACTTAAGGAGGTGGATCGTGAGCTTCAGGGGAATCTTTATTGTGTTATGTGGTTTCGTTCTTACGGCTCTGATACCTGCTGTACCGCTGTTAGCCCAGGATTGCATCAACTGTCACAAGGAAACGACCCCCAACATCGTGTCCGATTGGCAGCTCAGCAAACACAGCCAGAACGATGTGGATTGCTCCACCTGTCATGGCGAAAGACACCGGGACTCCTATGATATCGACCAGGCGTCTATCCCCACGCCGGAGACCTGCTCCAATTGTCATGAAGAGAAGGTCAAGCAGTTCAAGCAGGGCAAGCATGCTGCCGCTTGGGCGGCCATGAAGGCCATGCCCACCTCGCACTGGCTGCCCATGGCCTTGACCGAAGGCATGAAAGGATGCGGGGGCTGCCATAAGATCGGGCTGAAGAGCGAAGAGGAGATCCAACAGCTCAAGGCAGACGGTGCGGGCTTCGGGACCGCGTCCTGCGATGCTTGCCACACTCGACATGTCTTTTCCAAAACGGAAGCGCTCCAGCCTCAGGCCTGCCAGACCTGCCACATGGGATTCGATCATCCCCAGTGGGAGATGTACTCCGGCTCCAAGCACGGCGTACGCTACCTGCTGAAGCAGAACGGGACTCTTCCCGAGCAGGTGGCGGCACCCACCTGCCAGACCTGCCACATGCAGGAAGGCGACCATGGGGTGATGACGGCATGGGGTTTCCTGGCCGTGCGCCTGCCCATGCCGGATGACAACCAGTGGGCCGCCGACCGCGCCACCATCCTGCAAGCGCTGGGCGTGCTGGATCCGGACGGCAATCCCACCGGCCGTTTGGAGGTGGTCAAGGCCGCCAAAGTTGCTCGCCTGACCCAGGAGGAATGGCAGACCCAGCGCGACCGGATGCTCCAAACCTGCAACGAATGCCATTCTTTGAACTTCGCCATGGCTGAGCTTAAAAAAGGCGATGACATGATCAAAGAGGCCGACCGGCTCATGGCCGAGGCGATCCGAACGATTGCCGATCTGTACCGTGACGGAATCATTCCCAAACCGGAAACCTATGCCTATCCCTTTCCGGATCTGCTGACGTTTCATGATGCTCCCACTCCGATCGAGCAGAAGCTGTTTGTTATGTTTCTCGAACACCGTATGCGCACGTTCCAGGGGACCTTTCATGCCAATCCGGACTACGCCCTCTGGTATGGCTGGAGTGAGATGAAGCTTGACCTGGCGGAGATCAAGCGGCAGGCGGAAGAGCTGCGTCTGCTCCAGGCACGAAAATAGGGGACGGACGCCCTCAGGTGCCTCGAGCCATTCCGGCGTTGCTGAGTGAGTTGTCTCACGTCATCAGAGGCCGTCGAGGTCATTGTCAGTCAGGATGCCGGGAAGCGTCACCCGTTAATATTGCTTTTAATATCCACCCGAACACGGCACAATAGAGAATCCGATCGGATATCCAAGGAACGCCCATGCCCGATGAATTCGACCGTCTCATCGACCGCGACGGCACCCATTCCCTGAAATGGGAGTTTAGGCGCCCCTGCCGTACGCGCGATATCATCCCCCTTTGGGTGGCGGACATGGATTTTGCGTCCCCTCCAGCGGTTCGGGATGCGGTGCGTGGACGAGCCGCCCACGGCATCTACGGCTACACTCTTTTGCCGGATTCTTACTACCGCGCCGTCATGGACTGGATGCATATACGGTTCGGTTGGGAGATCCACAAAAAATGGATCGTCTTCACTCCCGGAGTGGTTCCGGCCGTTAACTTCGCCGTCCAGGCGTTCACCGAACCCGGGGATGGCGTCATCATCCAACCTCCAGTCTATTATCCCTTTGAATTGGCGGTGCGCAACAACAGACGGGAATTGATTCACAATCCCTTGCAGATCCAAGATGGACGTTACAGGATGGATTTTAAGCATCTCCGGACGTGTTTCAAAGGACGTACCAAACTGCTCATCCTGTGCAGTCCGCACAATCCGGTGGGGAGGGTTTGGGGGCATGAAGAGCTGCGCGAATTGGCGTATATGTGCCGCCAACAGGGGGTGCTTATCCTCTCCGACGAGATCCATGCCGACCTAGTGAGTCCCGCGCACCGCCACATCCCGCTGGCCGTGGCAGCGCCGGAACAGGCCGACGATATCATCACCTGCACCTCGCCCAACAAGACCTTCAACATCGCAGGCCTGCAGACCGCCAACACCATAATCCCCCGTAGAGAGCTCCGAAAATGCTTCCAGGATGCAGCGCATCGTTCAGGGTTCGAACTGGCTAATTCCTTCGCCCCCGCCGCTGTGGAGGCGGCTTATACCGAAGGCCGGGAGTGGCTACCCCGGCTGATTCAATACATTTGGGATAACTTTGCCTTTGTGCAGGATTTTTTTGCCTCGCAAATGCCGGGACTACGGATCTTTCCCCTGGAAGGAACCTACCTGGTCTGGATCGATGGGCGTGAGGTTCATCCGGACGACAAGAAACTCAACGATATTTTCCTGGCCGGCGGCGTCTGGCTCGATGAAGGATCAAAATTCGGCCCCGGCGGCCGGGGCTTCCTGCGCATGAATATCGCATGTCCCCGTGGGCTTCTGGACAAGGCCCTGGCGCGGATGGCTGCAGCTATATCTAGGGGACATCCCCCAAGGTGCCACCCTAGGACCTAGGGTGGCACCTTGGGGGATGTCCCCTAGGAAAAACTTGCGCAGCACCGAACGATGCACTATGATGAGAACGATTTCACATCAAGGAGGTCGGCCATGAAACTCCGCCATTCACCCCCCTCTTGCGCTCGGGGTCGGATCTCAATCGCCGTGCTGGCGGCGGCGGCGATGCTGGTTTCTGCACCTTTCGCCTCTCCGCTTCCTCAAAAGGCCAAAAAGGCCCTGTTCGTCTGGGGAGGATGGGAAGGTCACGAACCCAAACAGTGCGTGGACATTTTCGCGCCCTGGTTGGAAGAGCAGGGATTCGAAGTGGAGATCGCTAATACACTGGATGCTTATCTGGATGGGGAGAAAATGAAATCCCTGGACCTCATCGTCCAGGCATACACCATGGCCCAGATCACCCGGGAGCAGGAGGCCGGACTCCTGGAAGCGGTCAAAAGCGGGGTGGGCCTGGCAGGCTGGCACGGAGGGCTGGCCGACTCCTTCCGCAGCAACACGGAATATCAGTTCATGGTGGGCGGCCAGTGGGTGGCTCACCCAGGAGGGATCATCGAATATGAGGTCCATATCACGGATCACAAGGATCCTATCACCCGCGAATTGACGGACTTCAAAATGAACTCCGAGCAGTATTACATGCATGTGGATCCCATCGTTCAGGTCTTGGCCGCCACCACCTTTTCCGGCCGTCATGCCCCCTGGATCGAAGGGGTCGTCATGCCTGTGGTATGGAAGAAGATGTACGGCAAGGGTCGCGTTTTCTACACCTCTTTGGGCCATGTGGCTAAAGACTTCGATGTTTCCCAGGCCCGTGAAATCGTCCAACGCGGCATGCTTTGGGCCGCCCACGCCCTCGATGACGAATGACCGGAAAGACGGTATGCTCGACGCCCGGTGGTTGAGGGCCCTTCTGGACAGCCTCAAACACCCCCTCTCATTCGCTGATACCCAGCACATCATCCGTTACATGAACAGGGCGGCCGTAAGCCATTATAAACGCGGCCGGGATCTCATCGGCACCTCGCTGCTGGACTGCCACAGCTTAGAGTCCCAAGCGGCCATCCGGGAAATTTTCCTTGCCCTGCAGCAGGGCCTGGAAGAGCGGATGATCACGGATAATGAGAACCACCGCATCTATATGCGGGCCGTCCGGGATGAAGCGGGAAAACTGCTGGGCTATTACGAAAGGTTCGAGCCGCCGAAATCCAGCCCCTGAGCCCCAATAGATTCCTCCTTCCACATCGAATAATCGCCGGTCATAACCATCACTCGTACGGGCAAAAACATTATCGCTCGTATTCCGTATTCTTTTCCATGGAAAGACGATCGCACCGCCGAGCATGTCAAAGCGAAGGCTATCCTCAAGGAGGGAACATGAAAACCAAATCATCGGGCATGGTCCTACTCGGGTTGGCGGCGGCTGTAGCACTGGCCGGCTGGACCGGGGGCAATCAGAAGAGCGAGGATGAGCGCTCCGTCATTGAAAATACCGTGCGGTCATCCATCGGTTGGGCTCTCACCAAAGATCGTCCCCTGCTGGAGAGCCTCCTGGCCCAGGACGAGAGATTCTTCATCTTCCACCCTGATTCTCAAAGCACCGTCAAGGGATGGGCGGCTTTTGTCAAGCTGTTCGACATCTGGATGGATCCCCTCTTCAAAGCCACCCATTTCGACGTCCGCGACCTGCGCATCAACTTCTCCCGTTCCGGTGAGGTGGCCTGGTATTCGGCCATCCTCGACGACTGCGGCGAGTGGGACGGTAAGCCAAGCTGCTGGAAAGACACCCGCTGGACCGGGGTCTTGGAAAAACGGGATGGGAGTTGGGTCATCGTACAGATGCATTTTTCCTTTGCCTCCGATAAAGTCCGCGCCGAGATCCAGGCACCCGTCAAAAAAGAGGATTAGAGCACGTCACCCGCATCCTATCCCCATCGAATTTGACAGGCATACTGCCGCAGGATAGACTCTTCCCCATGAATCCAGGGTATCAATTTCACGTCATCGGTGCCACATCAGGCACCCTCTCGAGACGGTCAAGGAGGCAGAGATGACAAAGCCGATACATAACTTGTTCGCAGGTAGCACATTCGTCCTGATGCTGGCGATTCCGTTGATCTGCTCGCAAATCCAAATCGGCGGCCGGCCGGTCGTGCTGACCATCACGGAGGTCAGTCCCTGGACGCTGCGCCTCACCCTTCACCCGCTGGAATCGGGGAATCCTCAACCCGTGATGGAAGAACCGATCCTGGCGCCCCGGGAATGGCCCAGCCCTCAACTCGAGATCTCCGACCTCACCGGCCTACGAAGCCATGCCCTCAAGTCCTTTGCGCTAACCATCGGCGCGGATCCCCTGACCGTCAAGATCAGCCGGTCCGACGGCCAGCCCGTTCAGAGCCTGACTATCGACAGCCTCACCGCCGCCGTCAAGTTTGTTATAGGCGATGGACCGGTTCTGGGTTCGGGAGGAGGCGGCCGGGGATTCGACCGGCGGGGCATCTTCGACGACATGAGCAAGGGCCACCGCAGCGGAGAATACCAGATCTTCGGATCACGCGTTCCCATACCGTTCCTGATCGGCACTCAGGGATGGGCCATTTTTGTCCACCGTCCCTACAACGCCGCCATAGATTTGAGGAGAGAGCCCGGCCGCATCATTCCCAGGCCAGAGCCGGAAATACCTAAGGAGGAGGCGCTGCCGCTGGATCTGTTTGTGATCTCACTCGACTCTCCGGCCCGGGCCGCGGCCGAGTACGCCGCTGTCACGGGAATGCCGGTTATGCCGCCCAAATGGGCCCTGGGCTACCAGCAGAGCCACCGCACCCTGTCCGGACCTCAGGAGGTGCTGGAGGACGCCGCCACCTTTCGCCGTAAACAGCTCCCCTGTGATGTCCTGATCTATCTCGGCACCGGGTATTGTCCAGCCGGCTGGAACACGGGCCACGGCTCCCTGGATTTCAATCCCGCCACCTTTCGCCGGCCCCAAGAGATCCTGGACCGGCTGCATGACATGAACTTCAAGATCATCCTGCACAAGAACCGCGCCCCGGTGACCCTGCACGGTCAATTTCCAGAGGATGTGGGACCGGAGGCGGGGGAGGATCATGTGGCGAATTACTGGAAACGGCACCTGCCGGCCCTAACCATGGGTGTCGACGGCTGGTGGCCTGACGACGGCGACAATCTTCCCATCGACAGCCGGATGACACGGCACATGATCTACTTCAAGGGATCTCTTTTGGCCCGGCCCGATGTCCGCCCCTGGAGTCTCCACCGCACCGGCTATGCCGGCATGCAGCGTTACGGAGGCTGGGTCTGGTCGGGGGATGTCTTCTCGCTCTGGGACACGTTGACCGCCCATGTTCCGGTGGGCATAAACTTCTCACTGAGCGCCTCGCCTTTCTGGGGGACCGACATCGGCGGATTCTCGCCCACCAAAGAACTCACCGGCGAGCTGTATGTGCGCTGGTTTCAGTTCGCCGCCTTCAATCCCCTCTTCCGATCCCACGGCCGCATGTGGTATCTGCGGCGTCCTTGGGGCTGGAATACCGGTGACCTGGGACCCGACGAGGTGGTACGGAGGCATGCCGGAACCGCCGCGCCCGATCCGGCCGTCGTCCACAATCCGGCCGTCGAACCCATCTGCAGGCAGTACATGGAGCTACGCTACCGGCTGCTGCCCTACACCTACACCATCACCCGCGAGGCCTGCGACACCGGGATGCCGCTGATGCGCGCCCTGTGGCTGCATTATCCCGACGATCCCCAAGCCGTAGCTTGCGGCGACGCCTATCTATGGGGCCGAGATATCTTGGTGGCCCCGGTCACCGAGCCGGGAGCCAGCCGACGGACGGTCTATCTTCCGCACGACATCTGGTACGATTTCTGGGGCAACCGGCGATACGCCGGCGGGGAGACCGTCACTCGCTACATAGACCTCGCCACCATGCCGCTCTTCGTGCGCGCGGGGGCCATCATCCCTTTCGGGCCGGTGATTCAATTCGTCGATCAGCCTACCGACGAGCCGATCGAGATTTCGGTCTACAGCGGCGCAGACGGATCGTTTGTGCTGTATGAGGACGATGGAGTAAGCCTTGCACACACCAAGGGAAAAGCGGCATGGACGCGCTTCACATGGAGCGATGCGGACCGAGCCTTGACCATCGAGCCCGATTCCAGATCGGACCCCGGCATGCCCCACACCCGCGCTTTCCGGGTCAGGATCATACCCGGACGTGACACACAAGAGGTGAAGTACTCGGGACAGAAACTGGTCATCCGCTTCTAGGCGTTTCCAGAAGACCCGCGCCGGGCACGGAGGAGAACACCGCGTTTATGACACCAGCCGGTGTTTGCCTTATAATGGAGGCGAAACCCGAACCGGGGAATCCTTTGCGGGTAGGAGGGCAACATGTGCGGCGGTATCAAAGACCACCTCCAGAAACAGCTTCGGGAGATCCGATCGGCAGGGCTGTATAAGGACGAGCGCGTCATCATCTCTCCCCAGGACCGCTGCATCAAGCTCGAGGACGGACGCGAGGTCCTCAACCTATGTGCCAACAACTATCTGGGACTCTCCAACCACCCCGAGCTCATCGCCGCCGCCAAAAGCGCCTTGGATGACCGGGGATTCGGCCTCTCCTCGGTGCGCTTCATCTGCGGCACACAGGACATCCACAAGACTCTGGAGCACAAGATCAGCCGTTTCTTCCAGACCAAAGACACAATCCTTTACGCCGCCTGCTTCGATGCCAACGGCGGGTTGTTCGAGCCCCTCTTGACCGCCGAGGATGCCGTCATTTCCGACGAGCTGAATCACGCCTCCATTATCGACGGGGTTCGTCTATGCAAGGCTCAGAGGTATGTTTACCGGAACGCCGCCATGGACGATTTGGAAGATAAGCTAAAAGCGGCGCAGGCCCGGCGGTTCCGCCTGATCGCCACCGACGGCGTCTTCTCTATGGACGGCAACACGGCTCCTCTGAACGAAATCCTGGACTTGGCCCAACGCTACGGTGCCCTGGTCATGGTGGACGAATGCCATTCCGCCGGCGTGGTGGGAAGCTGCGGGAGGGGGATCACAGAGCTGTTCGGTCGCATGGGGGAGGTGGACATCATCACCGGAACATTGGGAAAGGCCTTCGGCGGCGCCATCGGCGGCTTCACAACCGGGCGGAGGGAGATCATAGAGTTCCTGCGCCAGCGCAGCCGCCCCTATCTCTTTTCCAACACGCTGCCCCCGGCCGTGGCAGGCGCCGGCATCCGTGCCTTTGACATGCTGAGCGATTGCACGGATCTGCAGGATAAGCTGCGGAGGAACACCAGCTTCTTTGTCGATGCCATGCAGGCCGCCGGTTTCGAGATCAAGCCCACCCAGTCGGCCATCTGCGCGGTCATGATCTATGATGCCCGCATCACCCAAGAGTGCGCCGCCCGCCTGTTGGAAGAGGGGATCTATGTCATCGGTTTCTCCTTTCCCGTCGTTCCCAGGGACCAGGCGCGCATCCGGGTGCAACTGTCTGCAGCCCACGAAACCGGCGACTTAGAACGGGCGGTCGCCGCCTTCTCCCGAGTGGGCCGGGAGCTGGGTGTCGTCTCAAATTAGGCGGGCGAAAATCCAAGAAATTAAGGATTGGGAAGCGGCCGCAGGTGAGCTGCGGTTGAATCCGAAAGGAATAGCGCCTACAATGAAGAATTAAGCTGGTCCTGGGGAGACCGCCTGACGCTTAGGCTGTCTGAACGTACAGGCCCGGTAATTCAGTGAGGTTGTGAAGTATGGCTATCATCGTAAACGGCGAGCGCATCGAGGAAGGTCAAATCAGGGCCGAAATGGAGCGCATGCGTCCCCGCTATCGGGAGACATTCACCGATCAGACACCTGAGGAGCAGGAGGCCCGGCTGCAGGAATGGGCGCGGGAGAATCTCATCGAGCAGGTCCTGCTGCGTCAGGCCGCCCAAAGCGAGACCCCGCCTCCCCCCTGGGAACAGGTCGAGGAGCGCTTCCGGCAAATGAAGGAGGAGCAGGGAGGCGAGGAGGAGTTTTACCGGCGTTTACGAATATCGCCCGACCAGGATGAAGACCTCAAGCATGAGGTCGCGCTGCAACTGCGGATCGAGCGCCTGGTGGAAGGGCTCACCCGTGATCTTCCCGTCCCCGGAGAATCCGATGTCGAGGCTTACTACACCTCCCATCAGGATCGGTTTCAGATTCCTGAACAGATCCATGCAGCCCATATCGTGAAACATGTGGATGCCCGACGCCCGCGTGCCCAGGCAAAAAAAGCCATCATGAAAGCCTATAAGAGGCTTCAGGCCGGCCAAACCTTCGAAGAGCTGGCCCGCCAGTATTCCGACTGCCCGGAAAATGCGGGCGATCTGGGCTGGTTTCCACGCGGTAAGATGGTGCAGGAGTTCGAGGACGTGGTCTTTACCTTGGAGAGTGGTCAGGTAAGCGAGGTGTTTCAGACCCCCTTCGGATTTCACATCGCCCGGGTGTTCGATCGCCGACCGGCCTCCTTACGGCCTCTCGATGAGGCCCGAGACGAGATTCAGGCCCAGCTCAAGGAAGACCGCCGCGACCAGAAGCTGGGCGAGTATCTCGATCGACTGCGGGAGAGCGCCGAGGTCACGGTGATCCCGGAAGAGGCTGACGAGGCCCCGGTCTCCGAAACCTCAACCCAAGTCCAGCCGGGTCCAGAGGCTCACAAGCCCCTCGCCTCGATCCTGGTCAAACCCGCCGGTCCGGACTGCAACCTACGCTGCGCCTATTGCTTCTACCTCCGGAAAGAGGAGCTTTTCGCCGCGACCGCCACCCACCGCATGAGCGAGGATACGCTCGAAGAAATGATCAAACAGGTGATGGAGCAGGGTGGACGGCAAGTGAATTTCGGCTGGCAGGGCGGCGAGCCCACCCTGATGGGCCTGGACTTCTACGAAAAAGCGGTCGAATTCCAGCGCCGATACGGCCGCCATCAGGTGGTGGGCAACGGCTTCCAGACCAACGGAATCCTGATCGACCGGAAATGGGCGGAATTCTTCCGTGAGCACCGCTTCCTGGTCGGCCTGTCCCTGGACGGCCCCGAACACATCCACAACCGCTATCGGGTGTCTAAAAGCGGAAAAGGATCCTGGGCGCAGGTGGTCGAGAAAGCGAGGCTGTTGCTGGAGGCCGGCGTGCAGGTGAATGCCCTCGTGGTGCTCAACGACTATTCAGCCCGCTTTCCCGAAGAGATCTACGGCTTCCACAAGGAGTTGGGGCTCAAGTTCATGCAGTTCATCCCTTGTGTCGAGCCGGACCCCGCCCATCCGGACCGGGTCGCCCCCTTCTCCGTTGATCCGAATGACTACGGTGCCGCGCTCTGCCGGCTGTTCGACCTTTGGCAGGCCGACTTCCAGGGTCATCGGCCGAGCACCTCCATCCGATTCTTCGAATCCGTGTTCCACCGCTACGTGGGCCTGGAGCCGCCGGAATGCACCCTGCTGGAGGAATGCGGCATCTACGTGGTGGTGGAGCACAACGGCGACGTCTACGCCTGCGACTTCTTTGTAGAACCTGACTGGAAGCTGGGCAGTATTCATCAAGATAAGCTGCGGGACCTGCTGAACTCGGCCGCCCAGTCGGAATTCGGCGGTCAAAAATCAAAACTGGCGGAAAAATGCCGAACTTGTCCCTGGATGCCGCTGTGCCGCGGGGGATGCCCCAAAGACCGTGTCTTCCATCCCGGAGCCGACAGCCTCAGCTATCTCTGTCCAGCCTACGAGATGTTCTTCGCCCATGCGGACAAAGGTTTCAAGAAATTGGCGGAGGATTGGCAGCGGGAGCAGGAGCAGGGCCGAGCGCAGACCCAGACACGAGCGCAGCCACCAGCCCGGGCGCAACCCCAGGCATATCCCGGGGAGGACAAGCCTCGGAAGACCGGCCGCAACGACCCCTGCCCCTGCGGGAGCGGCCTCAAACATAAAAAATGCTGCGGCCGGGGCTAAAGCGAGACCGCCGCCTCATGGCGCATCTGGAAATCATTCCGTGGAACCTCAGCTTCCGATCTGGGTCTCGTCTTCCCGGATACGGGGGGCCATGGTGAAGCCGGTGGCTCCGTACAAGGCGAGGACGGCCACGGCGGCGTAGTTCATCACCGCCCAAGGCAGATAGGCCAGCGTAGACACTCCCAGAACGCCGGCACAGAACACTCCGCCCATGCTCCAGGGGATCAGGGGGATATGGATGGCCCCGCACTCTTCCACCAGGCGGGACAGGTTCTTGGCGGCCAATCCGGCCTTCCGATAGGCCGGGGCCAACAGCTCGCCCGGGATCAGCATGGCCAGGTAGGGATTGCCGGTGATGAGTGCTGTTCCCAGGGAGGCGGCTATGGTAGTGAAGACCAACTTCCAGACTCGGTCGGCCAACCGCTTGATCCGGTTCAACAGGACCGCCAGCAGGCCAGTCCGCTGCATGATGCCCCCGAAGCAGAACGCCGCAAAGGCGATCATCAAGGCATCCAGCATGCTGGTCAGGCCGCCGCGCGAAAGAAGCCGATCGACGTTTTCTATGCCGGTATCGGGAACAAATCCCGAGTTCATGGCCTGCGCGATGGACACCACCGCCGCCTTCTGAAAGATGCCGGCCAGAACCCCGGCCACGGCCGACGAGATCAGGATGGAGGGAATGGTCGGGCGCTTAGTGAGCGCCAGATAGAAAACCAGTACGATCGGAACCAGCAGCCACACGTTGAAGCGGAAATTCTGGTGCAGGGTTGAGGTCATGATCCGGACCGGCTCGGCGTCCACCGGAGCATCCCCATATCGAAGTCCGATCACAAAATAGACCGAAAGGCTTAAGATCCAGGCCGGTGTGGCCGACCACAGCATGTGCCGGATGTGGTCGAAAAGATTGGAACCGGCCGCCACCGGAGCCAAGTTGGCCACATCGGAAAAGGGGGACATCTTGTCGCCGAAGTACGCCCCGGAGATTACGGCCCCGGCGGCCTGGGCCGGCGGGATGCCCAATCCCTGGGCAATGCCCATGAAGGCCACTCCCAGCGTGCCGATCGTCCCCCACGAGGTTCCGGTGGCGAGCGATGACAGGCTGCACACCAGACAGGAGGCCACCAGGAAGTACTGTGGAGAAATGATTTTCAGGCCATAGTAAATCACCATGGGGATAGTGCCGCACACGATCCACGACCCGATCAAGATCCCCACCGAGAGCATGATCAGAATAGCGGGCATAGCGCGATGGATGCTGTCCAGGATGCCCTTTTCCATGTCCTTCCACGTAAGGCCCAGAAACAGCCCCAGGATGGCCGTTATAAAAGCCGCCGCCACCAGCAGGATCTGCGGATGGATCCGATAGACACCGTATCCGATGCCCAGCAGGAGGCCTATCACCGCCAGAGGAATCAGGGCAACGGGAAAGCTCGGTTTAAGGTGCGGGCGCTTTAGCTTCACGAAAAGAGCCTCTTATCCTGAAATGTCCCCCTATCATATCCAAAAATAGTCTAAGAGGGAACAAAAAGTCCGTCTCCCGGAAAATTTCTGCCGCCACGGACTTGCCATATCTTAGGATATATTATATATTATTAAAGTCATTATCTCGGTTCTGCCGCGTAGACAGACTTCGGCGAACCTCCCTGAGGGAAGGGATTTCTCCTCAAAAGAGATCGCTGTCGCAGGGAGCCGATGAAAGGAAACGCCATGGCATCCGAAGGGATGGATCCCCGCAATCAAAACCTATTGATCTACGTTGCAGACCGCCTCCTCCCCCGCGAGGACGCCAAGGTCTCGGTATTCGACAGCTCCGTTCAGGCCGGAGACAGCGTATGGGAAGGGCTGCGGGTCTATGACGGCCGTATCTTCAAGTTGGATGAACACCTGGAACGGCTGGAACAATCGGCCAAAGCCCTGGCGTTCGCCGAAATCCCCGACCGGGATTCCATCAAGGCCGCCCTGTTCGAAACGCTCAAGGCCAACCGTATGCGGGACGGCGTCCACATCCGGCTCAAGCTCACCCGGGGGGAAAAGATCACCTCCAACATGGATCCGCGGGTGAATCGATCCGGACCCTGTCTCATCATCATCCCCGAATGGAAGCCCCCCCGCTTCACCGCCAGCGGGATCCGGCTGATCACCTCCGCCACCCGGCGTAACACACCCCAATGCCTGGACTCCAAGATCCATCACGGCAACCTGCTCAACAACATCCTGGCCAAGATCGAAGCCATTGCCGCCGGGGTGGACGAGGCGCTGATGCTGGACATCCACGGATTCGTATCGGAGACCAATTCCACCAACGTGTTTCTGGTGCAGAGGGAAGAACTGCTGACCCCGCATGCCGATGCCTGCCTGCCCGGCATCACCCGTAGGGTGGTGATGGAAATCGCACGCAGCCAGGGCATCCCCGTGGTGGAGCGCAATATCTCCTTGGGCGAGGTCTACGCCTCAGACGAGATGTTCGCCACCGGGACGGTCGGGGAGCTGACCCCGATCCTGGAGGTGGACGGCCGTGTCATAGGAAACGGGCAGCCGGGGCCGCTGACTCAAAAACTGCGCGCCGGTTATGCCGAACTCACTGCCCGGGAGGGGGACCTAATCCCCTTTTGACGATCTCTCTGTTATGATTTCTTGAGTTTAAGAGAGGCAGCCGACTATAAAATTCAGTCAACCCGAACTGCAAATCCGATCCTATATACTATTCTACTGGACACTTGAGCTAGAATCGAATACGCCAGAAGGGATTGTCGAAAGTATTATAAGGCCGGGGAATTTTTGAAATCAATTGACAAAACGATGTTTGATATATTATATTTAATATATATATTCTAATTCTAAGCTTGTTACGTTAAGGCAAAGGAGAGTATTCCTATGAAAATTCAAATTCGGCTCCTCTTCTGTATTCTTTCTCGTAGCCCACCGGAAGTATTCATGGAATTGAGCGGGATCAAGCTCAGACAAATAGATCCGGTCTAGGATCAAAATCAGAAGGAGAAAAAGATGAAAGTTGTAAGGACTTTTTTGCTGGTGGTGTTGGCTTTGCTCTTATTCACAAACCTTAACGCGCAGCTGACACTTCAGACGGGGACGATCAGAGGCACCATCACCGACGCCGAGGGCATCCCGCTTCCGGGAGTATCTGTCACCGTCACTAGCCCGGCGCTAATCGGATCCATTACAGACATCAGTCGCGATAACGGAGCCTTCAGAACAGTAGCCCTTCCCCCCGGCACGTATACGGTCACCGCGGAACTCGACGGTTTTAAGACCATGAGGAGCGAAGGAATCGCAGTCCGGATCGGGATGGCTGTGAAAGTCGATTTCACCATGGAACCGGCGACGCTCGAAGAGGAAGTCACGGTAATTGCCACGGCTCCATCAGTTGATGTTCAATCCAGCAAACTCACAAGTGTCATGACAGCTGAGGACATCGCGAAACTTCCCGTCAGCCGCAATCTCAGCAGCATTATGACGCTGGCGCCGGGCAGCGTCAACACAGGCCCCAGACATGTGATCCATGGGGGGACGGAAATATCCACGGCATTCGATGTCGACGGAATCAACGTTAACGATCCATCCAATCACCATCGTTTTTTCACGGTCCAATACGATGCGATGGAAGAAGTGGAGATCGTGACCGGAGCCCTTCCGGCCCAAGTGGGGCTTACAGGAGGAACATTCGTCAACGTCGTGACCAAGT